>Ga0209337_1001420_pt1 | contig 18164 bp, 19 predicted proteins | sample LinPmetageLP53_FD_184044 | JGI IMG/M metagenome (GOLD analysis project Ga0209337, IMG submission 184044) | Marine viral communities from the Pacific Ocean - LP-53 (SPAdes) (version 2) | ecosystem: Environmental > Aquatic > Marine > Oceanic | place: Pacific Ocean | collected 2010-02-08 | reverse complement strand
ATCACCTAAATTATCAACAACCTTACCTTTTTTATCTGTTTTATAATTTCGTAAACCTCTTTGTTTAACAGCAGTTTCCTGCATAATCATATGCAAACCTTTAGCTTCCATAAGCTCACTCATTTTATCACCTGCAGCATGCATCATATACTTGCCTAATAAAGCACCATTTTTAGCATTAGGCGACACTATAAATGATTTGTTTTGACCTGTTTGAGGATTACCAAAATCAGCATTCATAGCGTCTAATACTTTATTAGTAACAATAATAGCACCATCTACATTTTCAGGTAGTTCGCTATTTAATCTTTTAATGTTTTGAAAAAATTTAGGGTTATCTTTTGCAGCTTTTTCAACAGCTGTAGCTAAATCTTTTACTATTAAGTAATTGTAATTTTCAGATTCTACTCCAGTTTCTTTATCAATAACAGTTGTAAGATTAACACCTTGTTTTTTAATAAACTCAATATCTCCAGACCAAGCATTATTCATCCATATTTGCTGTCTTTTATTAAATGCAGCAGAATCTTTTATAAACCCGGGATGCGTTAATACAGTTTTAATGTTAGCTGCATTAGCTTCCATTCCATTTAAATGTAAATCATAGTAAAGATTAGATAGCCACATTTTATTAAAACTTTGTTTATCAGAACCATATTTAGCAATAAACTCTGTAGCAGATTGTTCTAAATGTTTTCCAAATAATTTTACTTCTGAATTTTTAGAAATATCTTTAATAGTATTTTCTATTTTAGAAGCAACCTCTGTAGGTGTTAACTTGTCTACTTCAGGATTATGTTTCATCCAAATTATTCTATCTTTATCGCTAGTTCCTCCAAAAATATAATAATTATCTTTAGCCATTTTTTTTATAGCATCACCTAAAAATTTACCATAAGCTTTTGCAGCCAAACCTTCATCATATTTATTTTCACGCAATAAATGATTATTTCTATAAGCTGATAAATCTAAATCTCTATTTCCTTTTTCACCTGTAATAGTAACATGGTCAAGCACTACATAAGCAGATTCGCCTTCTTTGCCTCCTTTTTGAGAATAAACTATTTCAATTTCTTTAATCGGTTCTTCTTGAGCTTTTCTATTACCAGCTCTTGAAATAGGATTATTAGGATTTGACATTTTAAATACAGTTTTACCATCAGATTGTAAATGAGTTACAATTTTACCTGTATTCTTTCGCGTCATCCATTGTCTTAATTCAAGTCTTGCTTCAGGTTTTAATTTAAAGTCTTTAACATTGTAAGTATCTTTTAATCTTTTTTCTAATGCATTGGCCCATTCTTCTGATAAGTTTTCTTTAGAATTACGCCTTAAATAGAGTGGATTACCTCCTTCGTCTGTATCTTCAAGAACTTTTTGAACTAATTGAGAAACTTCAAGCTTTTTACCTTGAGCATCTAAGACCGTTAAACTTCCTGAGGTAAATTCGCCTAAATGCTTTGACGTAAATTGCAAAGAACGTTTACCAATTTCTAGGTCGCTAGCTACTTCAAACTCTGTATCAGCTTTGTCGGATATCTCGTTTGATATCGTCTCTTTATTTAAAGATTCAGGAGTTACTCCATCTGCCGGAGGGGCAGTTAATCTATTTCTTTTTTCAACTAATCGTTGATTTTTTAATTGAGCATCAGCTAAGTATCCTTCTGCTTGAGCAGTGTCAATACCTTGTAGATTTTTTTCAGTTACATCATCAGTTAATTCTCTAATTAATTCTTGACTTTCCTCTATATCCTTTTCAAGTTTTTTTATAGTAACCTTTTTAGCCTCTTCAGTAGCGTTTTTAGCTATTGTTTCAGTAACAGGCTGTATTGGTTTCCAATTGTTTTCAAAAAGGCTTTGAATAGCCTGTTTTCCAACTGGTGTTAAATTTTTAGAAGTTCCTATACCTGCAAATCTTAAAGGCGGTTTAGGCGGAGTTTTAATAAAAGTAAATTGACCAAAACCTTTATTTGCACCTTGATTCCATTTATACCAAGCTTTACTAGCTTGACTAAAAAAGTAGACAGGTTTTTGAGAATCTATTGCCATCTGAACAGTTAAACCTGTATTACCCTTAACCTGTGTATCAGATTTTATATATGTTTTTTCGCCTGTTTTTTTATCAGTTCTAGTTGTATTTCCTGGTACAAAGTCTCCTACAGCATAAACTGCATTAGAATGTTTTATTTGAAACCAACCACGTCTTTGTAGATTTTGTATATAATTTTGACTTTTACCTGGTCCAACAGGAAAACGACCTAAACTTTTATTAGCTTCTCTAATATGTCCATCAGCTTCTTCTAACTCAGATGTTGTTAATACACGCTGAAAACCTGTTGCTTTAATTTTTTTAGCATGTCCACCAAAAGTATAATTAATAGTAGGAATACCTACCTTTTCAGCTTGTCTTGCAAACTCAGTATTAGCTCCTTCGTCTCCTCCAGAAGTTACATAAGTTTTAAATCTTTCTTTAATTATGTCAAGATTTGGTTTGTATACTTGCTCTCCGTCTTTATACTCTCCTGTAGGTTCGTAACCAGCTTCTTTTAATTTAGCTTCAGTAACTTCTCCCTCTAAACCTAATTGTTTAAGTAATTCTGTAGCAAGCCATCCTTCTCTATTAGCATCAAAACCAGACTCATCACCCCAAGCTTTTTTAGCTTCTTTTAATAAAATAGGTTTTACAGGTTCAGGCAATTTGTCAAAACCTTCCCATAACTCAGGGTCCATTCCACTTTTGCCTCTCCACTCTGGGTCTAATTCTGCTTTTTTACCCATATCTTTCATGGCTTTCATAGCACGAGCTGTAGCCCATGAAACTTCATTGCCACCAAAATATGCACCCATAGCATATTCATATACTTGCTCGGGAGTTGTGTCCCCTCTCATAGTGGATGGTAAGCCCATAAACAATGAGCCTGCTACTGCTTTAGTTAATTTTTCATGAGCTTTAGTACCAGGAGTCATATTTCCTATAGCTCTAAAAATAGCCCCTGCTTTAGCACCACCTATAAAGCCTTGCATTGCCCCATCTACACCACCTTGCCAAGGTACACCTTGAGACACTGCAGACGCAACACCTAGATGAAAAGAGCCTTCTACAATATGTCTAGCTTTATCGCCCATAATAAAGTTCTTAGCAGTACTTACTGCCGAACTTCTACCATTAAAAGCTTTTCCTGAAGTTTTTAAAGCCTGTTTAGCATGTTTAGTAGCAAAGTCAGCTACACGCATAGGTCCTGATTTTAATTGGGAAGCAGCTTTAGCAAAATTTCTTGCACCCATAGCTTTTCCTATAGCTGTTTTTCCAAGCAAAGCAGCAGGCTTAGACATTATTCCTGGAGCAAAACCAGCAAGATGCCCCAAATTACGTGCTATTTGCTCGTATTCGTTATCAGGGTGGTCCATTATATTTAAGGTAGTAAAACCTTCTATAAAACCAGCACCTGCTTGTCCTATAGCATCAAGCAAGCTAAAATCTCCTGTATAATTAGGGATTCCATATGCTTCTGCATGTTGTTGCAGTTGTTTATTTTCTTCTTCGCTTAACCTGTGGGCTTGACCTTCGTAACGTTTAATATTTCTTCTTGTTGTTTGTTCATCCCATTCAGGTTGCCAATTTTTAGGTATTGACATTTATTAATCTTCCCTAAAATATTCTATTAACTCAGGTACTTCTTTCGATAATTGTATTAGTTCATAAGCACTTAAAGCAACTCCTGCAGCTCCTAAAGCAGTAGAAATTCCTTCTGGCAATACAACACCCGTCATTGACAGTCCTAATCTTGCAGCTATTTTTCTACCTGCTTTATGTTTTTTAAGAATAGGCAGTATTTTTTTCATTCCTTCTGGAGATGCTATTTTTTTTATTACTTTATTCATAGTAATACCTCCTCCTATTCCTCCACCTATTTCTCCAGCCATTTGTCCTAAAGTTCCATCAGCTCCAATAAGTTGAGCTGCTTTTTTACCTAGTTTACCACCTGCCCAATAACCTCCAAACGCGCCAGGAACTTTTGTAAGTTTTTTTCCCCATTTATTTGTTGTTGCAAATTTACCAGATTTGTCTGCAACTTTACCAAATGTGTCTGTAGCAACGTCTTTAAAATATTTTGAGCTTTTTCCTAAAGTACTTTTTTCTCTAGCAATTTTATTTATAATTTTTTTAGCTTTATCACTAGTACCATCGCCAAATTCTGTTTTAGTCATATTAAACATTTTTTTAAAATCGTTAGCTTCCATTACAGGATTAGATTTTGTTCTTAATGCAGCCTCTTTAATAGCGTTTGCAAGTTCTTTTCCTTTTAAATCTTTCATTTGATTCCAGTCAAAGTACTTTCCATAAGCTGCTATTCCTGTACCAATAGTAGTTTTAATAGGAGCATTAAATTCTTCTCCGCCTTCAATTTTTGGAGAAAAGAACAAACTTTTAATAAACCCTTGGTCTTGACCTGGAGTTACATATCGAACATTTTTTGTGTCTAAGCCTGCCATTTGAGCGTTTCTTAAAACCGTATCAGCACTGTAATTGTCTCTCATATGTTCATAAACTTTATCAGCATCATGGCCTGCGTCTAAAAAATTGTCAGCAATTCCATTAAATCTAGTTAGAACAGCTCCCATATAACGTTGATTTTCAGCGTTTAATTGGTCGTAAAAAGCACCTTTATTAGGTGAGCTAACACCATTAGCATTTGCTGATTTTGAAAATCCATCCCATCTAGATTCAAAACTAGGCAAGTTTGTTCCAAAAGCAGCTGATAGTTTAGAATCATCTCCAGTTAATATTCCACTATAATCTAAACCTTTACCTGCCCAAGCATCATAAGCTTCAGTTACGTTTTTAGTTTTTTGTTGATTATCCATTGCAAACTTAGCTTGAGCTTCTTGTAAAACAGCAGCTCTTTCAGCCCTTGCTTCTTGTTGATTGGAATTTTTCATATTTTGAAACTGACTTACATAACTCATTACTTCATCAGGGCCAAAATCAGAACCAAAGTTTACATTAGTTTGAGGAGCATTTCCTCCATATCCTTTTATTTTTATTGCCATATTGTTCTCCTAAGTCCCACTTTTCATTGAGTCAAATGTAGCCATTTGCGTCCAAAACTCGTCATTATAATCATCTCTTTGATTTTGTTTAAATGATTCTGCATCAGCTTGTAAACCTTGTCTGCTTATTTCATCCATTTGACTTGCATTTTGCATATTATCCATCATTGAATCTTGTTGAAAATCTTGTTGAAAATTACCAGCTCCAGAAAAACCAGTTTGACCTCCAGCTGTTGAAGCTTGAGTTAACATACCAAATAAACCTTCTTGATTTTTATTTGCAGAAGTATCTGAAGCAAGTTGTTGTTCATTTAAATTACGCTCTAAAGTAGCATCTGTTTCTTGTTCTGCTCTATTGTCATATTTATCAATATATCTGTCAAAATTATCGCTAGACATGCCAATAGTATTACCAGCGTTGTCTTTATAACCAGTTGTAAACTTTTTTAAATCATCATAATTGTTAAAATCATCTAAAACATTTTTATCTTTATTTCCTACTATAAAACTGTCAAAAGCTTTAGCTCTATTTTTTTCTTTGTTTCTTTTAGCTTCTCTTCTTTTAGAACGTTTAGTTTGACCAAACATTCCCCATTGACCATCTGCAGGTTTCCAAGTAGTGCCTCCTCCAATATTTTTTCCCAGATGACCTCCAGCCAAAGCACCTATTGGACCCCCCAATGCAGCACCTAATACTTGTCCACCAAGCCTTCCCCATGATTCTTTTGTTGTTGGCGGGGTTAACGCTTTAGGCAACCATGAAGGAGCATATTCTGGTAATCCAGTTTTAGGATTAGTAGTTCCACTTCCAACGTTTTGTACCCAAGCTTCACCTAAAGGCCCTAAAGAGTCAATTGCTTGAGCTTCAGGTGTATTTACATGAGAAGGTACGCCTCCAACTTTTCTAATTTTTGTATCACCTCTTCTACCTTGACGAGCAAGATTATTTCCTTTAGACAAGCCTGAATTATGTTGTATATTGGTTCCTGCAATATTATCTGATGTTTGCATAGGTATATGTTTTTTAGAACCTTTTCTAGCTTTACTATTGTAGCTAGCTTGCATAAGTATATTAAATTTCATTTTATTCCTCTAAAAATTTACCTAAAGTTTGACTCCATACTCTTCCATCTCCTAAAGTTTCCCAATCATCAGCGTCTTCTAAAATAGAGTTTCCTGCTTTAATAAAAGGTACTCCAGAAGAATTTATATTATTTGTTGTTTGTCCCAACAAGCCTTGAACTTGACTGCTTAAAGTGTTCATATCATTTCCAGGAACAGATGTTGAAGTTGCATCTCCAGTTACATCTCCTATGCTAAATTTTTTAAGCATATCTTCGGTGCTTTCTTTTTTAGGAAACATTTCAGCAAAACTTTCTTTTGCATAACCTTTTAAACCACCTGAAATATCCATACCTTTTAAAGCTCCTGGTATTCCTTTTAAACCTACTCCTGCAGGGTTTATAGGACCTGCACCCTTCATAATAGTTTCACTAAAATTGCCAAGCTTACTTCCTTGTTGAGCTGCACCTAATGTATTCCCTGCCGCTGAAAATCCTTTAAATCCTCCTGACATTCCGCTTTTTAAAATTTCACTAAAGTTTTGTTTTGCCATATCTTCTTGAATATTGTTTCTTCGACCTTTTAAAAATTCTCCTTTTTGCAAATCTCCTTCAGATACTCCTGAAGTAGCTCCTCCAATACCACCCCCAAGAGCAGAACCTGCAGCTCCTCCTAAAGCACCCATTGCTGCTCCACTACCTAATACTGCGGCTAAAGAAGCACCTCCTGTTAATGGAGCTAACGCAGCTCCTAATAAAGGCATAGCTATACTGCCAAGTAGTCCGCCAATGCCACGACCTGCGCTTTTTGCTCCAGCTCTTTGACTAGCTTTTCTACCTAAAGAAGCGCTTTCTCTTCTAGCATCTTTTTGCATTAAATAGCTTCCTAAACTCATATTTTCATTCCTATCTTATATTTAATTGTAATAAAGTTATTATTTCGTTAATTTTTTGTTTTAATCCAGCTAAATCTGCTACAATTTTTGCACCTTCTGCAGCTGACATATCAGTGCTACCATCCATTCCAGTAGCAGCATAAGTTAAATCGGCAAGTATATCTACAGGAAATTTAGACTTAGCTATAAATTCAATCCAAGCATTGTCTACCTTGACAAACAAGGAATTGTTAAAAATTGCCATATCTCCATCTGAACCTTCTGCTTGAACTGGCTTTCGATTTAAATGATTAATCTTTTCCTGTTTTTGCATTGCAGTATTTCTAGTTCTTCTCATTAAATCAGTAATATCCACGCTATCTAATTCCTTTTAGTCTATAAATAATTGTAATGTCGTTAATTTCAAAATCATTATGTGCAGCGCATGTTCCGCCTAAGTGTAATTGAAAACTATATATGTTATTAATACTAGCAACAGGTACAAGCTCTGCATTAATCCAGTGTTCTTTGCTTGTGTCGTCAACAAGTGGTGTAGTATCAGAATTTGTGTTATCAGAAACACCTGCGCTGTCAGTTCTATAAAATGGTAATAAATCGCTAGCTGTATCTGTTTCCCCGTTAGTTCCATATTGCACAGTTACTGCATCTCCATCTCCTTTATAACTAATATATACTTTATATATTTTTTTTCTTACCGCAGGTTCTCCAAAATCAATATCTCTTGTAATTAATGATAAATTTTGACTTTGTACATGGTCAGTTCCAATTTCCCATTTATAAATTTTGTTACTATCAGCGCTAGCGTGTAGTAATCTTCCGTTAGCAAAATTAGTTACAAGAGGAGTATATGCATTATGGTCTACTGTCAAGTTATCATGATAAGTCCAAGCTTTAGTAGTAAAATTAAAAACATAACCAGCTGCAGAAGTATGCACTCCTGAAGTTACTATTAATTCTTTATTATGAGGGAAATAACCTACTTGGCTAAAATCTGTAGTAGATGTAGTGTCACCAGCTAAAGCAATATTAGTATTTATATGAGTTTCCCAATTATCATCATTTATTCTTTTTAATCCTTTATTTTCAATTAAACTTGTAACTTGCTTGCCATCATATAAAAAACAACCATATTGATTAACCCAAGCAATACCAAAATCAGTGTTACACGCCATCCCAGTATGAACAATGCCTCTATATTTATGAGTACTTTCTAAAAATTCTTTAGCTCCTGAGACATTAATAATATATAATGTGTTTTGCTTAAATTGTAAAATTCTATCAGCATATTCTAGCAAGGCTACTATTTCTTCACCATCATTAGTATTAACTTGAATTTGATTTGCTTCAAAAGGAAACTTGTCATAATTAGGACCATCTAAGCTATAGCCTGATTTTAGCATCATATCACCATATACTTTTCCATCTACCTGAACATTTCCTAAATATACCCTGCTGTTTACAATACATTTAGCTTTAAAAGAATCTACTGTAACAATGTCTTCAGGAAGATGCCCATTATATGCATCATATCTAATAAATTTAGGCGGAGAATTAAATAATAATCCAAAAGTACCTCCTGCTCTTCCATGAACATGTTGATACCAATAATGAGGACTAGAACTATCAAAATTTGAAGCCATGTTGCAAAAATCTGAAGGAATGTAACCAGAACCGCCTGTAGAGCCATAAGCTTTAACACCTTTAGCAAAATTCCATTCGTATAATAACCATTTATCTGAAAATCCATCTTCTGAGCCTGACCAATAAACTCTTAAACCTATAATTCTTGGATTTCCAGGTTCAGAAGCAGTTCCATTATGACTAGAATTAACAGCTCCAAAATTGTATTTTATATCAGCAATAGCATCAGTATCATTAAAATCAGGTCCACACCATTTAATTATAGGATTTAAAAATAAAGCATGATTTTGTGCAATATCATCATGGTTTAAATCGGTACCATCATCCTCATTTTTACTAAAATATAATGTAGATACTGCAAGTGCTTTTATATAAGAATTTAAGTTATAAGCCCCTCCATTAGCAGGGTCGTCTCGAGCAGATTTGCCAGGTCCATAATCTTCAATATTGCCTGATAGTGACAATGCTTGTGCAGCGTGTTGAAGATTTGCTTGGTATGCATCAGGATACATAGAAAATAATTGAGGTGCGCTTTCTTGACCTCCTATATATACAGTGCTACACCAAAATTGATAACTTTCTTCACCCTTAGGAGACCATGAGCCTGTATCATTGTGATAAGCTAAATATCCTAACGCATGCCCCCATCTCATTCCTGTTCCGGTTGTAAAATTATTAGGAGGAGTATTAGGGCCTGTACCAGTACCACTACGCTCACTTGCAAATCCTGCAAAAGGAGCAGGTTGACCATCATCTTTATAATTAACACTATCTACGTCAGTATGATTTCCTTTGCCCACTCTAATACTTCCTGCAATAAGGTTTTGCCCAACGTCAACTCTGTTTTTTCCTGTTTCTTGACTTAACGCTATAGAAGGAAAACATCCTGTTATTTCTTGATTTTTAGTATACCAATAATCTGCAGAAGTTCCTCCTGAATTATAAACATGTCCTTTTTGATTAGCTCCACCAGCAGTTCCATCAGTGCCATATAAAACACCTTTAATCATACCTCGCCATTGATTTTTTGTAGCCACGTTTTCACCGTGAAGTGACTTAAACACTCTTAAAGCTCCATCTACCCATATAACATCTAAACCATCAACGCCTGTTAGCTCTATCAAGTTCATAGCATCTCCACTATCGTTGCCTGAAGTATCACATATTCTAACTTCGTCTCCGTTTTCTAATATATAATAAACTCGTCCTCCAGGAATTATACTAGCTGTTGATGCATCGTTTCCACCTAATTCACCATAGTCTGAATTAATTATCCAAAAACCTTTACCTTTGTCAATACTATTTTTATCAGTATCGCTATTACTATGCGCAAAAGCAGTTGAAACATCCAAATTACCTACATTACCACTTACATCTACATAATCTGCAAAATCTTCAGTGTGAAACGTGCCACCTTGCACGAGCTTGCCTACATTTAAAGTGTCAAAATTTTTCATTTCAACAAATTCATTTTCAGCAATATCTCGTGCGTCAGAGTTATTATTTACACCACCATCAAAACGTAATATTTTATATGTCTTTTTAGGCACTATTTATCCAATGTATTTATTGCCTTTAAATTCAGGCATTTTAAAAGCGTTTTTTAAAGCATTTCCTGATTGCGAAAATCTATCAAACAAACTATTTTTATTAGATTCAACATCATTTCCTGGTTCTACACCTTCTTCTACACCTTGCAGTCGTCTTAAAGCTGATAACGTTTTTTCGCCAAACATTCCATCACCAACCAATTCTTTTCCATCGTCATCTTTATAACCTAATTGATTTAACATGCCTTGCATTTCAAGAACATCTTCACCGCTTTCAGAGTCAAGATTTTTAGCAAATTCTCTAGCGTGACTCATTAAATCTAATTGGTCGTTTCCTTCTTGAGTTTGGTTTTTATATAATTCGCTGCCAACATTTTCTCTTGTTTCTTTATCGCCAAAAAGACCAGTTTTAGAAGCTATGCCTAATGCATCTTTTGCTCTTCCAAACAATCTTCCTTCGTCGCCACCTTGAAATATACCTTCATTATCCATCATGTTGCCAAGCAACCCTTTTAATCCCTTCATTTTACTTCTCCTTAGTTAATTGAACCATAATATTTGCTAAGCTTTCTACATAGCCATAGATTCGTTTTTGCTCTAATTGTACTTTTTTTTGTTGGTCGATTAATTTTATCATTATATTTTCCAACCTTTTGTCATTAGTTTCAATTTCTTCAACCAATTCATTTTGTATCCATTGGTTTTGTTTCCATATAAAATATCCAAAGACTATCGCTACTACTACAGGTATCCCGTAGTTCTCTAATATCTGAAAAACGTCCACTTAATTCCATGTCGTGGTCGTGGTCCACACTGCAGTATTTTGGGCAACAGTAGCTGTCCAAGTAGTTTTTTTCCAAATATTGCCATGTTTGTCCAAACATAACGATAAATATGAATAAGTAAACATTTTCTATCCCTTCAATGTTTGTCCCCATAATGATGCCTTTCCATTTACTATCTTGACAGGAGTTACGCTAAAAGCGTTATTCTCGTAATAATCAACAATAGCAAAAGAATGTACCCATTGATGAGGTCTTCCTTTTAACCATTTATTAGCATTGCTGCTCATATCTTTTAAACATCCTATACTCCAAGCTTCTATAGGCCCATTTAAGCCCGTCATGCTTGTCATTTGCATAGAATGATAGTGTCCATACATAATTGATACACCAAGCTTTCTTAGGTGGTTAGAAGCATGATATTGGCCTCCAAAATGATGTCCATGATAATAATACAATGAACCTATATTAAAATATTCTCCAGGTTGATGTAAAGTATAACCACGCTCAGTTACCCCACTTGCTGTTTCAAAATCATAGTCAGTCAAATATGGATGAGCATTTACAAAATCTATTAACCATTGCTCGTGATTTCCCATACAAAAATGTCTATCAGCTACTTTTGCTTTATCTAAACTATCATCAATTTCATCAAAAAGCTTGTTTGTTGCCTCTATATCTAAATTTACACTATCAAGCATAAACTCTAAAGGTGGTTTTTTCTTATTTTTCCATTGCCAGTGTGAAACTGAACCCCATTCTGAAAAATCACCAAGGTCTATATAACCATCTGGCTGTAAAATCTCAATTGCTTGTTTAACGACAGAAATTGCTTTTTTGTCGTGCAATGGAGCATGTTTGTCTGGAGTTACTACATACCTCTTTAAAACTCCTTTATCTTTAGACATATATCTCCTTAATTATAATCACCTTTAGGTGGTTCACCTTTCCAATCTTCAGGGTTTATATAAGCATCTTTTAAAGCTAACATTTTTACTTCAATCCAAGACTGTTTGTATTTTAAATGTAAAGCTCCACATTCTTCGCATTCGTAAAATAAAGGCTTATTGTAAACCCCTAATATTGAAAGATAACTAAACTCATCGCAACTACATACATAACATTTGTTTGGAACTTTTCTATAAACTCTATTACTTTCTAATCCTATTTCTTGCAATAGCAAGGAAGGGTCGTCAAACAATTCAGATAGTCCAAACACTGTAGCTACTTTTTCAGTTATTATTTTACTAGTAGGTTTTTTACTTTTGCCCAAAGCTTATCATCCAATTTATTTTTTGAACTAGCTACTAAATAATCTCCCAAAACAACAAGAACTTGTTTTAGCATTGCTTCGGTTAAAATTGTCTTTGTAAACCACGCTATTAATGCTGGCATAGTACACTCCTTATTTATTTTTTCTTTTTTTTAGTTGGTTTCTTTTTAGGTGGTCGTCCCACTTTCTTTCCATAAGTTCCTTTACCGTAAGGCATTATTTTATCTCCTTATATATTTTAATTAACATATACAACAAAGTAGCTGTTGCTCCCAAAGCGCTCATTAATGGTGGAAACCATTCTATCCAAGCTAATGTTGAGCCTCCAAGTCCTACTAAAGCTGTTTTTAAAGTATCTTCCATTACGATTCTTTACTCCATTTAACTTCGTTCCAGTTTAAAGTAGATAAATTAAAATCTGTAGTAACATCATTCCAGATATTTTTTTCAAGAATGTTTTTACCCCACACTGCTGTAGGTGTAGATTGTTGAGTAAAATTAGTCAGTAAATTCCATAATCTTGTCAAGCTTGATTCATTCCAATCATTAGTTTGGTCTTGCCAAGCTTTAAATGATTCTTCTTTAATAAAACTCATTAAAAATCTGTCGGCACTATAATAGCGCTACCTGAATTAATTTTACCATCTCTAGCGTAAGATTTTGCATCTTTAACAACTACTGCGTATTTTGCAGAAAAAATTTCTGACAATTGAGGATTAAAAGAACTAGACCCTTGTCTTAACATTAACTCGCTAATTACTTTTTGAACTAAAGCTTCTTGAAATTGCGTTGGAATGCTACCTGTTTCTGTTAAATCAGAAGTAAAATCTGCATCTTTTGAAATTGCTGTAATCCTTATTTCTTTTATTTCAGAAATAGATTGATAGTCTGAACTTACACCCTCTCTTGAAACTGCAGAAGCACGTTTTTCCACCAAACCTAGTCTTTGCCCATCTACATACCAAAAACGTTCATTAGAAGTTGTGCCTGAGGCTGTTAAACCTGATGCACCATCAAACTCATCGTCATCAATAATAGGTTTTCCAACAAGCCTAGAAATAGAGACGTCGTTAACTTGAACGTCTTTAATTCGCAAAATAGCATCATTAATACTATAGTATCTTTGACCAGCTACTGAATTTTGAGTCCAGTTAGCTGTTATTATTTCTGTCTTAGCACAAAAATCATCTTTTGCTCTATTCAAAGCTAATCTAAGCTCTGTTTCTCCTATATCAGGGTGATGTTGTTGTACTAATTCAATTAGTTGCTTTTGCGTCATTTTTTTTAGCTTCCTTTGGCTTATCAGCTTCTTTCATTTCATTTAAAGCTGTTTGATAACCTATTAATTGATTTAATTCATTTTTTAAACTGTCTATTAAAACAGGAATATCTTTTATACGTCTTTCAACTTCTTCTGAACTAAACTTCATATTTCTCCTTATTTTTTTTCTAAAGCTGTTACTTTAGCTGATAATTCTTGTATTGCTTTTACTAAGTAAGCCGTCATAGTTGAACCACCCATACTTACTCCTAAAGATTTTTCTCCTTTAGATATAAGTTTATTTCCATCTTTATCTACAAAATCTGTAGCACCAGTTCCTTCAACCACTAATTCTGAAATAACACTCTTTACCTCTTGTGCTATAAACCCAACCCGAGAACCCTTATCAGTTAAATCTCCATCATTTGATTTATACTTTTTCCAGTCAAAAGTCCTAGGTTTTAAAGCATTGAGCTTATCTAAAGCAGTAACACTTAAATCTTTAATATTTTCTTTTAATCTTTCATCAGAAGTGTTAACAGATTGGTCAGTAGCCCATACTTCCGACCATTCATATGCATCAGAACCTAAAGCTTGAGCGTTGTTTGCTCCGGGGGTTGTATGACCACTTTTATCTATTGTTAGCTTTTCGCCATTTGTTGTGCCTGTAGTATTAAAAAACATCATTTTACTACCTTTATTAGAACCATCCCAATCAGAATCTGCTCTAACAATTATATTTGATACAGAATAAGCATCGTGATTTTGGTCTTTACCACCAAAATATATACCTGCTATTGAATTATTATTTGAAAAAGAAGTACTACCAGTTTCAGTACGCTTTACACTTATACAAGAAAATGCATCTAAATTATTTACTTGAAGCTCTTCTTCAGGTGTAGTAGTTCCAATACCAACACTATCAGTTTCTCCTACTAAAGTTAAAAGTGCAAAGTCATCTACTGCATGAGTGCCAGTGCTATTATTTATAAAAAACTTTAAAGCTGTAGGAGCATCATCAGCATCTGAATTGTCAAACCCATTATTAGTAGCATTAGCACGAATAACAGCTCCAACTTGTGAAGCAGATTGAGAATCGTTACCTAAAAAATATATACTTCCTAAATCATCACCTGCTATAACGGTTTCATCTGTTCCTTGCAATGCCAATTGTCCACCTCCACTAGATGAATCATCGGCGGCTCCTCCTTTTATATGCAAATCGTATAATGGAGCAGCATTTCCAATACCAACATTTCCTGTATCGCCTTCAACTACTAATTTTCCACCACCAACATTAAAATCATCTCCTGAATCAGTTCCGAGTGTGACCCCAATAGATGTACCTGCATCTGAGGATATTGTGTCTAAGGCTATATTGCCAACATTAGTAATATTATTATCGCCAAAAGAGGTTGCTCCAAATGAACTGCTTCCTGTAGAAGTTATTGCTCCACAAGCAAGAGTTCCACTAAATTTTCCATTACCAGATACATCAAGAACTTCTGTAGGACCACTTACTCCTATACCAACTTTACCATCTTTGTTAATAGTCATTCGTACTGGCAAAGCTGTAGAATTAGAAGTAGCAGTTATAAAATTAAGACCTACCCCTCCTTCAGCTCCTTCTGCATATGCATCTATTCTTGCTCGTATTCCAGATGCATTAGAGCCTGCGTCTTGACCTTCCCATGCAATACCACCATATGATGAGCCATCTGTAATACTTGATTGTGTATTTTCTACCCTTAAATATGAACCTCCAGTTCCAGCTATATGAAGCAAATCATCTGGTGTTGCAGTTCCTACTCCAAGATTTCCTGCTAAAATATAAGAAGGGTCGCCTACTTTGCCAGCAATTACTGATTTAACAACTCCAGCAGCATCATACAATCCTATACCGCCATTTCCACTTGCATCAGTTGTTAGAACTATAGACAAACTATCATCTGCTGCTCTTAAAAACATTGAATTATTGTCACCTAAATTAACATCAATTTGCGCTACAGGGTTGGTTTTATTAATACCAATTTTACCATTAGCTCCTAAATATAAAGCAGTATTAACAGCTGTTCCAGAATCATCCATTAATTCAATTCTAGTTCCATTAGCATCGTAAGTATCTGCACGTTTTACTAATTGGTCGTAAGTAGATGTTATAGACTTATCTTTTAATGTAGACATATATATCCTTATTATTGTTGCTGTTGCGTTTGGTCTTGTGGAGCTACAGCAAAAATTTGCTCATATTCAGCTCTTAACCTACTATAATTAGTAGACAACCATTCATAATCTTTAGTTTTTCTTTCTAACTCTAGTTTTTTCTCAGTAACATCTTGTGCAAATTTTTGTAATTCTTGTTGATATTTTTGAATTTTTTGACCATATATATTAACTTCAGTTCCAATGTTTTGAGAAAATGCTTGAACTTCATTTGTATAAGAAGATAGCTCAGCCTGATATTTACTTATTTTTTGCCCATTATCTTGTATAATAGCTTGAACAGTTTGCTGTGCATCTTGCAGTGCTTTTGCTTGAGCATTTGAAGCTTTAATTTGAGCTGTTTGTTGCAGCGCTCCAAGATTAGCTTGTGCTTTTTGCAAATCATTAGTAATTGTTTGTAAAGTAGCTCTATTAGCATCTTGTTTTGCTTGATTTTCTTGCTGTACTAAAGCTTGATAATGTGTTGTATTAGCTTGCAATACAGCTTGTTGATTTGAAAGCGCTGCTTGATAAGCAGTTATATAAGTACTAATTTTTTGCAATTGAGAAGATGCTAATTCTGTATCTTCTTCATCTTCAATAAATTCAGCTGCAATTTGAAACCATCTACTAAAATCATCAAAGTTTGCATCAGTTCCTAATGGGGTTTCTTCCCCGGCTATAGCATCCATAGCTGCAGTTAATTCTTCTGTTACACCTCCTACTTTAGGCGGAGTATAAGATGGAATAGTTTGATTAGAAGGAGCTGCTGAACTTACAGTTGTTTCAATACTAATAGGAGCCGGAACATCTGGGGTAATTGTTGAAGCTGCACTATAGCTAACTGTTGTAATGCTTGGAGCAGAAGCTTGAGTAGCTGAAAATGCAGTGCTTGTTGAAAAAGCTTCAGTAAAAGCAGCCATTGGCGTAATATCACTTGACAAGTCTATATCATTCATCTTCCTATGCAATAATTGTATAGCTCCGTATAATGCTACGTTTTGATAATGTTTTTGAGGAAAATTATCAATAGAAGAAACTCCTGTATCCCAATTTGTTATAGCATACTCTGGTATATAATAAATTCTTGCAGTATCTGTAGCTGTTGGAGAAGGGAATATTTTAACAATTTGAGCTTTTTGAATATACTTAGGAGTTGTTCCTGTTGCAAAATAAATAGATGTTGCATCACCTAACTTGTCTTCAAACTCTGTTGGAGCATTTAAAGCTCTTACAAAAGCAGAACTTCCATTCTGCCTATCAACTAAAACAATATCTTGATAACCGCCAACATTAATTTCAGAAGTTGAAACAGTTAAATTAGAAGCAAATTCTATTCTAATAGCATCTCCTTCTTTAACAGTAATTCTTCTAAGAATGTCATAACAACCATTTAATAGAAATTGTTGTAACGCAGCGTCGTCAGAAACAGCTAAAGTTCCTGATAAATCTTCCATTCTTGTCTTAAAATTACCTGTCCAACCCATTATTTACCTTTTTTTAGATTTAGTTTTTAAATTTAATTTGCGTCGAGAATCAGGCTTAATAGGACTAGTCCATGGCTTCCCGACGCTAATTGATGAAACTATCTTACCAGCCATTTAAGGTTTGCCTGGTTTTGGCTTTGGCTTTGTAGGATTTGAAGGATTTGAAGGAAGTTTTTGAATTGGTTTTTTTCCAGACTTACTTTTAAAGCCACCTTTTACTCCACCTTTGCCTTTTTGTCCACTTTTACTCCAACCTTTTTCAGTCGGTATCAAGTGTATTCTTTCTTTATCTACTGACATTTTATATGTCTCCTTGTTATGGTTTTTTTATTTTATATTTTATAGTACCAACAAAATCATTAGCAAACACAGTTCCATTCTGAAAAGTTATCAAGCCTTCAGCACTAATAGACGTAATTTCAGCATCAGCTAATGATGTGATTCCTGTACCAGCTCCTCCTGAATTAACTGAACAATCTACTTCAAGAAAACCCGTTATATGTTGAAATTTACCAAATGTAGCTAATTTAAATGTATCAGGAGTTCCGTCAATAAAACCAAACCCTGCTAATGGGCTATCTGCAGTTTCAGAGGCAAGTTTTTGCCATACTCTAGTTTCTATTGAAACTTCTCTTTCTATGCCTATAATACTTATATCAGGAGCTCCATTAACTTGCGTTACATCGTAAGAAGTAAAGGGTCCTTGTAAAGTATTTCCAGCAGTTACCCTTATACCAGCAGTTTCTGTGCCATTAATATCTTTAACTGTTATTGTAGCATCATCATCTATACTGTCAGAATAAATTGATATAGAACCAATTACTCCTGTAATAGGTGTCATTGTAACTGAAACTACTCCAGAACCTGAAGGTTTAAGCACATGATGATAAGGAGAATACTGTTCCTTATTTAGGTTTGTTAAAAATCCTGCCATTTAAGCCTCCAATTTATAAACTTGG
>Ga0209337_1001418_pt1 | contig 18185 bp, 8 predicted proteins | sample LinPmetageLP53_FD_184044 | JGI IMG/M metagenome (GOLD analysis project Ga0209337, IMG submission 184044) | Marine viral communities from the Pacific Ocean - LP-53 (SPAdes) (version 2) | ecosystem: Environmental > Aquatic > Marine > Oceanic | place: Pacific Ocean | collected 2010-02-08 | reverse complement strand
TGCTGTGATTAAGGAAAGCGGTTGTTTACCGCCGCCACTTTCCGTATCTCGACCATTGTGAAAAATAACACTTACGCTCTGTAAGGCACCCACTCCGCTGCCACTATTTGGAGCGCTTTGAACAAAAAGATCGTGTGAGGCAACTTTTACACCTGGTGAGGGACCAAATTCCGGTCCCTTACTATCGTAAATACGACCATCAAGTGTCCAAAGCGAACTTGTGTAATCGTGGAGTTCATGATTAAAAAAGCTGGAGGTGAGAAAAGCCATTCTATCAAACCTATCATCTCTCCAGAAGTCATTCTTAAAGCTTGTTCTTTGATTGGTTCGTTTGCGATAAATGTTGTTTTTTGCTGGGTAAACTTGTTCGGAGTAAACCAGGTTAACAAGTTGATTTCCATCTCCAGCAAACATTGAATACACATTGTCTGCGGCTGTTTGGTTGTCCTCTGTGAGTCCGAGTTTTTCATTTAGTCTAGAGTTGGAGAAATTTGTTTTCTGGTTTGCGAAAGGTGCTTTAACCTCGATAGGAACCCCTGCAACCTTTCCACTAAACTCCATTGGTCTGTAACTACTGATTACAACCGGCTCTGCGAACTCTAATATTGCTCGATCTTGTGTCAAGCGGAAAGTTGAAGCACCAGTTTTACCATTTGGCTTTTTCGGCGTATATCCGAAAAGCTGAACGTTGTTTTTGATGCCATCCCACTCATATCCACGATATTTGCCCTGCGCTTTTAACAGGGAAGCTCTCTCAGTATCAGGATCAATAATTGAAATTGAATTGTTTGCACGCATTTGACGAACAATCGGGTGATATCTGTTACTGATTTGTCTCCAAGATGAATACCCGTAAGGACCATTTCGATGTAGCATAAGGGCATTAAAAATATTGTTTTTGTTTTTTCCAAAGGTACCACCAGTAAAGGTTCCGCCAGGAGCGTTTGTGGCTGCGTCGAAGGGTCTCACAAGATAGGCAAACAAGTTGTCGCCAGAAGAAGGGTTCGAGGCGGTTAGAAGGTTGAATGAAGAAGTTGAATCAAACATTGTTGCATTGGTGCCAACAAAGTCAATAAAACTGGGCGAACCATCACCTGTGTTTGTAAGAACTTGGGATGCCGATAAGAAGGTTATAGCGGGCTGGAATGCGTTAGAACCAGAGATAAAACCTGATCTTGGCGCGTGTCCAAAGAAAGAGCCTGTATCTGAAATTGATGCAGTAATCCAAGAGTATTGTTTATCATTCTGCGGGATTGGGTGCTGGATATAAAAGTTGTCACGAACAGAAGCAGTTGAATAAGATGAACCGGGTGTTCCGGGGTCTCCTTCAATTTTAAACCCTGTGTTTCTGTGAACTTTGTAAAATGATGGAGAAGTGTTGTATGTGCTCGCAACAATTGATCCATAAGTTGCATCGGAACCAAATTGTCCAGCGTGTAGGGCAGCAAGGGTGCGGAGTCCACGACGGTGACCAAGGTGATCTGTTACTCTCATAGTTCCACCACCTATGAGAGTCGATGGCTCACCAGATCCAGAGCCTCGCACCGAGAGGTTTCGGAAAGGCAAAGCATTATACACCGATTTTTCGGCTGCCACAACATCAAGGAAACCAAGAGAGTTGATCTCTGGTCCGCCTGGAGCGGAGAATCGTTCAACGATAACAGCGTCTTGCTTGGTTCTATCTGGGAGGGGGAATACAGTTGGTTTAGTGGCATTTGCAGCAGGGATTGTGCCATCTTTTGGCTCAAAAAGGTTTGAACTTCTATTAAGCCCTTTAATGTATGGGGAGGCTCCAGCAAGTGTTGTGCCTGCCAGAAAGGTATTACCTCGGCGAGAGACACTATGATTTGGTCTGATACCAATTAAAGTATGAACATTTGTTGTCTTAGGGTTATTTGTCTTAAACCTGGCTGGCAACAAATCAGTTTGCCCGTCGTTAAACCAGAAATTGTTCGTGCTACGACCAGAGGTTTGAACAACTTGATAAGTTTTTTCATAGTTTCCAATCGCTCCAAATTGAAGTGTGCCAGAAAGCACAGTGTCAGCCGAAGCGGTTGTCTGTAGAATATTGCGAATGTTAACGGGGCGTTTTGCCGTCTCTTCGCGCCACCACCATGCACGTTGTCTTTGTTGATCTGGATAAGGTCCACCATAATCGGGACCAGTTAAGCCAATCGCTCCAAGACCAGAAGGACCACCACCAAGTAGAAGTCTCCAGCCCTCTGGGCGTGTATATTGTCCATCAAGATTGTTTGGTCCTGCTGCACCATCAGCGCCGATACGACTTTCGTCATAATTATTGATTCTAACATGTCTGTGCTGATGCCCTCCGACATATTTCTCTGTAAATGGACCTTGCATTGGGGTTTCATTTCTATCGCCGTAGGCATCAGAGTGAAGATTAACAAGTTGTGAATTTGCTAAGAAATTGGCTTGGACACCTTCGTTATATCCGCCGATATTTGACGAGGCAGACAGAATATTGAAAGGCATCGCGATTTCACCCTTAATACCATCAAATGAGCCGGAGTCATAAGCTCTACCATTTCTTGTGCCAAAAGAGTATTTTTTCTTTTGTAGTTCTGGTGGGAGAATATCATCGTTACAGGAATTCAAGGAAGTAACATCTACATTGTAAGCATTAAGTTCATTTAAAGGCAAGCCAATAGAAGATACAGGTCCGTGAGGATAGTTAACTCCTCGATAAAAGTTTGTTTTTTTGTTCTCGGAATAGTTGATGCCGCCGTGGAGTTGGCGTCTTTTGCTAACACCAAAACGATAAGGCGTGTTGAATTTGCGGTTTAACACTTGCAGAGATGCACTTAGAATGCTATTTCTGTCCGCATCAACATTGGCGTCTCCGCTGCTAATCGGAGAATCGTCTCTTTCAGCACGCTCATTCCAATAAAAGCAACTAGCCGACTCGCCGCCAGCGAGTGGTCTATGACCGTGCTCCCAATCATAAAGGTGTCTGTTGATCGTAACAACCCCAGCTTCAGGATCAGATCCAGAGAACTCCAAGGTGGGGAATTTAGACCAGTATTTATTTCTTTCTAAAATATGACTTTCAACAACATTGTCAATGCCATCACTCACCTGTGCCGAGGCGGGAACAAGCTGCATCAACATTGCATCAAGGGTTGAGTCAATCCATTTATAAAACTCTACAAACTTATCTAAGTCTGGAGTGTTGCCAACTCTTTCGAAGAAAAGTTGACGCAAATATTCCATGCTTTTATAGCTCTGTCGATATCTGTGAACAGGCTCGCCAACCAAGTTATTAAACTCTGCAATAGATCCAAAATAATTGATAATTTCATCAGAGATGACTTGATACATACTTTTCTCGAAAGCATAGTATGTTTTGACTGGTCTGGTTTCCTTTGTAAAGACCTCAGTCTCCTCGCGGTTTAATACGCGAATGTTGTCATCACCAAATACCACCTCGGGAAGCTGCTGCCTTCCAGAGTATAAAAATAGATTTTCTACTGAGCCTGTAGAATTGATTGGGAAAGCATCACCACGACCAGTATGCTGGTACTTAAGAATCTTGCCAAGCCAGTTATATCTGCCAACTAACCCAAGCGAACCTGAAGTAACATCTTCTACAACAAACTTGCCATCAAAAGTTGTAGGGGAGCCACTACCATTGTCAGAGCCTGTGACGGTTTGGAAGTCCCAGTAAAGGGCGAGTGACTCAATTTCTGGCACCTGAACATTTGGCAAATCAGATTCTTTAATATAAGTGTCTCGCGATGGACGCAATAATCCAAAATTATCTGGATCAATTGCGTGTGTTCTCATGGTTTCATCATCAATATAGTTAAACCAGTAACGACAGGATGTAATTTTGGCATCACTATAGTGCAGTGTAGATCCGGTAAAGTTTGTCTTGTGCGAGCCAACAAAAACACGTTTGGGAGAAATTAAGAAGTTTTCTGCTGTTTGTTTCTGGATCGATCCGGTAATAGTAAATTCATTTATTTTTCGGTCGGCAATGTAATTTACACCATAAAATTCAAGTACATAGTTGTTATCTAAAGCGCCGCTTGCAAAAGACTGAGGGTACCCCAAGGGCTTAATTCTTACGGCAAAATTCCATTTCTGATTCTCATAAACATTGTAATATTGAGAACTTGTAAGCTCTGCAATCGGGAATGGCACCGAGGACGAAAGCATGAATTTGACATCCGAAGAGTGTTTTTCATCTCGAATTGCGAAGACCTGGAAGTTAGCATTATCTGTAGCTGCCCAAGTTAAATCTGTCTCAGTTGGAGAGTTGGCTCGGGCTTGGTGCATACCAAATAAAGAAGCAGATAAGTATGGGTATTCTTGAGTATATGAATTTTCCAGACGCATTGAGATCTTCTCAGGGAAAACAATCTCAGCCTCTAATGTCATTGGGAATCCGTCTTCGAGTGTTAGTCCCTCACGACCAGATCCTGATATATGTGCTACACTATTTGCATTTGAAGAATCGGCATATTGATATACTGTTCCTGCAAAATTATTAACATGATTTAGATTAATTGCCTTTGAACGAACGGCATCTGCTCTTCGTTTTGTATCAAATTTATATGTGCTGTTATCTGAATAAGCGTTGATACGGATAACATCATCACCAACCCCAAAGCACCTAATAAGGTTTCTGAATGCTTTCTCAGTTCCCTTTGCCTTATAAATGTCGGTAAGGTTATTATAAATGTTATTGTAAACAATATTTTTTATTGTATATAATTGTTCTTCGTATTCTTTTGTTTCATTACGATTTTTATAATATTCTAAAAAGTTTTTATTTGAAAATAACTCTGGTGCATCCAAGCCAAAAGAACTTACGGCTCGTTGGGAGTAGGGATAAAGTTTATGTAATTTATCTGGTTGTCCGTCGAGCCCAACACTACTACTTGGATATGAAGCCATACTAAATTTTGGCATCTCTCCAATTAATAGATCGAGATTATCAAGATAACTCGCCATGATTTGTGTTAGCTTTTTTGTATTTCCAGTTGTACCATTGCCTTCATCTTCATCAATGATCCAGCTTGGCAATGTAAAGAATATAGAAGAATTGTTTTCTTTATCCCAATTAGATCCAGACTGTTGTAATTCTGCTCTTAAATTATATACATCCGGGTGATTACGGCGAATAATTATATCAAGGTCTTCTGTCCCTGCTGAAGCAGAATTAATTGCTGATCCTGTATTTCGAGCAGTCGAGCTTGGGTATCCCTGCCATGTGCCGTTTGAAATACGACCAGAATAATCAAGTACAACACTATCGGTTGTAGTATCAGTGGTGATACCCTCATTGAATTTATAATAAACACCTAAATCAAGATTGGCTGTATCGGTATTTGTGCCTCCACCAATCTGATTTGTAAAATAATTTCTTTTGATTTGCTTTTCGGTACGACGAGTCTTCCAGAAACGAAACTCATCAATAGATCCAGAAAGTTTACCCCAGCCCCTATCTGGACCGGCAGTCGCCGCCATGTTGAATGTTCCAGTGAGTAACGCACCAATATTGGCTTCTAAGTCTTCGCGAATTTCACCGATGTTTGAACCAGTTGTCTTCGTTTCTATCAGAGCGCCATTTACATAAAGTTTTGTTTCAATGTTGGTGCCGCTGTTAACAAAACTAAATGCGTAATGCCCCCAGTCGGAAAATGAGTTCAAATCTAAAGTAGATCCGATTTCAACAGAGGAAGTGCTCAGACCAACAGCACCGGATAAAACCGTAAGCATAAATGGTGATGAAGCTCGTGTACCATCAAGTTCGACTCTCAAACGACCATAGTCGGCGCTGGAGGATGCTTGACCATTCCACACATCAAAGACAACTTGCTTTTCTGTTAAGGCGGCATTTAGAGAGCCGGTCTTCAACCAGAACTCAATGGTAACACCACGGTCTAAATTAGTTTGAAGATTTGTGGACATCTGTGCAGAGATAGGTCCGTTCGAGCCAGTTACTGTTTCATCGAAAACATTTGACTTAGAATCAAATACATCTGCCAAAGAAGATGTTCCAAGCGAGGCTCCAAAAATTGAATTAGGACCACCCTTGATATTTATATATTCGTTATCAGCGACTGCTGGGGCACCATAGCCAGATACAATACTTCCAGTATTTGTTCCCCAGCCATTGCTTGCAAGGATAGCATAGCCTGTAGATTTTGGATATTTATTATCTAAAACATAAAGATCAAGAAGTGTAGCGTCTTTTTTCCATTGTAATCTTTCTTTTAACGAGCCATCATATGGATACTCGTCGTAAATATATTCGAGAGATCTTAAATAATATTCTTCTGCCGAACCATATGTTGAGAAATTAGCCGGATTGCTAAAGTCAATATGTGGTTCAACGCGAGTAACATCCTTGTCATATTCTTGGATGTATTGTGGAGACTCGATATCCTCTGCTATTTTTTCAAGGCTTGAGGATACGACTACTTGTGAACTTCTATTAAAAAGATCCTTTATGGACATACTATTCCTCTACTCTAAATTTGAATATATCGGGGTATTCATTCCAGCTTTGCGCCCCATCATCATAAAAAGCAAATTTAACACCATAAGCATAATCAGCTTGTAAAAGGGTCATGTCTAAATCAAAATAACTTCCGCTATTATCAAAAGACAATTGTGTATGGTTTTCGCTTCCTGTCCCGAAGGGAATAACTTCAAAGTTATCTACAAGTCTGACGATTTTAAAAGATCCGCTATCAATAATTAAGTTTTCAGGAACAGAACTTGCCTTAACATAAATAGTTGGAGTCCAATCTTTATTACGAGTATAAAGTCTGAATTGTGCTGTTTCATTACGATAATAGCGATCCCGCAGATTTGTAATATTAATTACATATTTCGAATAAGGATTGTAAGCAGAGGCGTCAAGCTTTTTCGGAGTAAAAGAAGAGGTATTATACTGAGTAGTTCCGCTGTGCCACACGTCGAATGCGGTGGTTAGTGGATTGGCAGCAGCAGTTAGGGCGAAGGATGCTGAATAGATCCCTGTGCTAACATACCCACCAGTCACCACATAAGGGTTGCCTGTGATGACGTGAGTTCCATCTTGAACCTTAACAATCCGACTTCCGCTGGGAGCAGAATTATCGGCTGAGCCGGAATAAACACTAACGTAAATTGAACCTGTGCCCACATCTGGAATATTTCTTAATCTTCCGCGAACATTATTATAAAGATAAAGGGTATTTAAATTATCTTCAGATGTTGCCAAAGAACTACTAAAAAAGAAGTTGCCGCGATCATCGCGAGTGGAGGAGTCCCAGCGGGCTTCAATTACAGGTCTGCTAAAGAAAAATTCTGATTCGCGGGCGAAGAACTTCTTTGTGTACGAAGATGAGAAAGCTGTTTCATTCTCCATGCGTACACCAAATCCATAATTTGTTCTGGACCCTACAATCCAACGCTCAACAGCATCGCTGACATTAAGCTCTATGTCCTCTGTCCCATCAACGAAAGAGGCTGTAAAGCGAGGTTCTGCTTCATAATCGCCGCCTGCTGTAGACCAAGCAGTCACACCAGAGGAAGCACTTGACGCAGCGTTCCAGTTAGAACTACCGCTATCGGAGTAGTTCTCCATGTCTAAGCCAGTTCCCTCGTTCCAAGCACGAGAAATTGTGCTAACAATCATATCGTAATTTCTTGGTAGAGTGAACGGGTGTTTTGCGTTAAACAAACGAAGGTAGAAACTGACGCTCCCACTTGGTGGTAAAACGCCGTTGGTCCTATCAGTGCTAATTTCTGAAACTGGAAACTGAACAAGGATGCGGGATAACTCAGAAGAGCCCGAGTCTTGTTGTCCGTAAATTCTAAACACCTCCATGGAGTCAGAAAGCCCCATGTTGGAACCAGTGCCACGGGTCGTTAAATTAGACTTATACGCATTTGTAATTGTATTATCTGCGTCTGCTGTATATCTTTTAATACCCATTATGTAAGTGTTCCCTTAATATCTTTACTTGGATACTTAACCTCAAAAATAACGTTTTTTGGAGCAATAATCATTCTGCCATCTGGGGTGGTGTTATTTTTTACATTAAATTTTGTTGTGGCATATCCAGCGCCAGTTTTTTGATAAACTTGAACAAATGTAGCGTCAATAACGCCCGGTGTTCCATTAATCAATGAATAAAGATCAGTTATACTGAAAGACTCTCCGATGTCTAATTTTTCAGCAAAATATTGTCTCATTCTTTCATCAATTCTCGCAAAAGTTTCTGTCTTACTTTCTTTGTTCGATCCAATAGCAGAAAATCTTATTTCTAAATTAACAACTTTGGCATCCAAGATATCAACTGAATCATTTATTAATCTTTTTGTGTTTAGCCAAGTTTTAATATTTTCTTTTAAAATTGTGTTTGTCGGTTCCAAATATCCAAGTGTAGATTGACTTATAACATAAATATTGATGTTTCTTAAATTAGAATCTATGTCTTGCATAATAGAACAGCGCTTAACACCACCGAACTTTGCTGGCATTGACAACACCAAAGTTTTATAGTCTCCAATCGTCACTGCACGATTCTGTGCAGCATGAGCGCCAGAAATTAATTCTCTTAATTCATTAATTGTCGGTGCTGTAACATCCCCTTGAATTGGGTTTTTATTTGCAATCTCTAAAGACTCTCGCACGGATGCAATTGTATTGTTGTTAAGCGTATCTCTGTTGGCAAACTGAAACGAAGTGGAGACCACTTTATTTACAGCGTTGGAGGCGGCATTAGAATTTTGTTGTGTGTTTGCTCTATAGCTTACAGTTAAAGTTGTGTTAGATGGTCCAACTCCAAATTTATCTCCTTTGATCAAGATCGTAGGATCCATTGCTTGGTCTGTAACATATGTTTTTGAATGAAGATTTAAGACTAAATCTCTTGCCTCCGCTAAACTTGGAGAATCAAGTTGGGTATCAGAGCCGTATCCAAAAACAAGCTCTGTTGTGTTTTGTAGTTTTTTTCTTACAAACCTTCTTGGCACAATAAATGGCTTTATAATTGTGGGAGCCTGAACACTTGTTGTTGTGTCATTGTTTGTTACAGGAATATAAATTGTGTTTTGTGATAAGTGTTCCACTTCATAATATTGCCTGCCTGAAGTGTCAAAAGCAGAAACAATCTCTGTAACATTAGCATCTTCTATAATAATTCTACTGAATTTTTGAAAGTCTCCAATCTCAAATGTCTTCTCTCTTAATTCACCAGATACAACTTGCCCATAAGTTCTTATAGCATAATCAACAGGAACTCCTGTTGTGGCATTTGTTGTTGCAACGACAACTTGGTTATTTGCATCAGCAAAATCAACATCACTCAATAAAGTAAAAATCGATCCATTTGTTGAGCCAAAAGTGCTACCGGCTCTAAGACGAGGGGCGTATGATAGATCTGGACCTGTGTTTGATGAATTTGATGGAACTTTAATGTATAGCGTAATCTGTCCATAAGTGGCACGAACATTGTCGTACTTGAAACCAACAGCATCTCCATGTTTGATAACATTATTATATTCGATGGCTGTGGATAAGAAGCTCTCATTTGTTTGATAATCAATGTAAAAAGAGAGCACGTCTCCAATGTATGAGACCGCATCCAACATCAAAGCACCAAAACCAGCGTCAGAAAAATCTCTAAAAGTATCTGGGTAATATCTTTTAGCGTGTTGAATAAGCTGATTTTTAATAGAAGAAAAATCTCTGCTAAGATAATTTATGTTAACGTTTTCTCTTTTATCTGCCACTTAAAAATGTCTCCTGTTATGTAATTATTTAAATAACTAAATTTCCAACACTAAAGTGTCAGAAATAAATGCACTTGGCACAGAAAATGTAATTACTATTCCAACAAAGTTCTGACTGCTGGATGGACCAAAGTCAGAGTCGGATGCCTCTTGTGTAAATTGTATTGTACCTAAGTTTATGTATGGGGCATAAATTGATACTTGTTGTCTAATTCTTTCTCTTATGGTATCAAACAATATTGAAGATGGATTTTCAAACAAGTATTTTTTAATACCAACTCCAAAGGACGGAATCATGACTCTCTCACCCGGAATTGTAAGAACTATCATTTTTAGATTTTGTCTTGCAACTTCTCTAAAATCTTTAGTGGTAGCATATCCATCAACTTGATCTATGGATACTGGTAGTTTTGGTGATAATCCGGGCACGCAATTCACTCCTCTTATAAATAGTATCAAGGTTGTGCTTTTTCTAGAAACGGGTCTTGATAATCTATTTTTCCTCCACCATAAATAGATGAAGCAAATAATTGTAATATTGTAAGTTTTGTTTTTGCCATAAAATCGCTTAAGTCAGCGCCAATATATGGAATGTCGGGTAATCCATCGTTGTCGGAGTCTCCGTCATAACTAAAGGTTGCCGGGTCAGATAACGCTGAAACTTGATACAGAGACAGACAAGAAATAAAAACCTTGACCGGAGAAATATCGTTAAACACTTTATTGTATTCATCTGTCTCAAACATGAGTTTTGTTAAGCTATCATAAACTTCACCCTCATCGCCTGCTATAGTCTCTCGGGTGCATTCAACTGATAATATTGTTGCGCCCTCCCAACCTGTGGGGTCTCCATCTTCATCTGTAATAATGTAGTCGGATGTCCAGTTATCTATTTGTGACAAAATGCTTTGTTTTTCAATGTAAACTAAGCTGTAAGAGTATGTATAAGATCCGTCATTATTTTGTTCAAGGTTTTTAACAAAAACATATGTAGCACCACCATATTGCACAATAGTATCAGTTTGAGACACTAAATCATTAATGTCATCATACTCACCAAAAATTACCTTGGTTAAGAAACCATTCCAAGTGGTGGCATTCCATTTTAGATTTAATGCAAACGTGATTGGCTCTTTTAAAATCTTTGCCTCGTCCAAAATCATTTGTCTAACAGCGTCCTTGCCACTGTTTGGTGTCTCTTCACTCTGCCCAGACAAGTTCATTATTTCGTAGTATTTTAAAGCAGTTTCCTTAATATCGATAAGCAGTGACGACTCAAGTGTATCAAATGATTGTTGATATTTTGATATTTCTTTTTTGAGAAGGCTATACACCGAGTTGGCAAAAATTTGATTATCCATGAAACCAAGGTCAAAGCCATTGAATACTTGGATACTGATTAATGCCTGCTCTATAATAAATGCTCGAACAAGTAATCGTAAACTTGTATTTAAGGTGTTTCTTCTAATCTCGCTTAACGAATCACAATATTCACCAGTCAATGATCCATTTAATAAAAAGTTCATCGTGTTTACAGAGTCTGCTTTTAGACCCTCAACATCAAAGATATCGTTATCTAATGATAAATCCAGTTTATCAAAGTTTGATGATATAGTGACAGGGAAGGTGCTGCTGTCTGTTGTAACATAGGAATATTTTTGGAAATTTCCAGTTATGCGTCCATCAAGATATGCAACAAACTGTGTGATAATGCTTGAGTTCACAGATACAGCGTTAATTTTTGATCCAAATAATCCAACACCATTTAAATTTGATGCTTTTGCATTAGTAAAATCAATATCTTCTATATTATCAATATCAAATCCAGAATTAAACGATCTCGCTCCAAGCTCACCAGTTGTGTCCTTATCGCCCAAGGAAGCAAGCGTGGTGCCAATTTTGTATACATCTGATTTATATTCAACTTGCTGATAGCTTAAATCTTGTCTTAAACTTAAAGTGACAATATCATCAGAGTAGCCCGCTGGACGAGCGTTGAGTTGTTGTGTTGGGCTTAAAGAGTATCGACGAATTGTAGCAACTTTATTAGAGTTGTCGCTTCTATCTACTTCTGCCTCGTATTCAGTATTTTGATCAAACGGATCAGGAAGTTGTGTTGTTGCTACCACTTTACCGCTGACATTATCGTTTTCTTCGATAAAAGGAGCGATGTTGTTGTAATACCAGTTCTCCCACGAATCTGTAATTTTAAAGGCTTCTTTCATTTGTGTAAATACAAGATCTGCGTCATCCTTATCAAGACCTTTATTGTCTACATTAAAGTTTCTTCCAAAGTTATATCCAGGTGTCGAGCCAGCTAAAGTTTTTATAGGAGTTGTTGTTGTTTGAGTTGTTGCTGGTGTGTAACCAAATAAATATTCATCGTTCTTTGCCTCAAGCGAAAACCGAGAAAAAACTGAAGATGGTTTATTAAAAAGATAACTTGTTTGACCAAGCGATTGATTCCACCAATTGACATATGAACCTGAGCCAATGGTGGGCGCAACATCACCATAAAAAATCTGCATAATTGGATTTATAACCGCTTTAGATGTATTTTCTGATACTTCTTTAATAATCGGTGGCACGTCCTGAATTAACCCGTTTGATCCAAAAATATCAGGAAAAATTGGTAGTAATGTTCCTTCTTCATAATTTTTTAACTTATTGCAAGTTTTTAATACTCTTTGCTTTTTTCTTTGTTTTTCCTCTTCAATAATGCTATCTATTTCTGTTTGAGACATTGTTGGATCCATAGTTCCCAGCATTTGAGCACGGAGGGAGCTTAATGGTCCACTACTTAAAAGATCTGGATTATTAGCTACAGATGATATGGGAGTTTGAGATGTTAAAAGAGACGGGTTTAAAATTTTACCAATTCCCGACATTATATCAAGCACATCTTGTTTGTTTTTAAAAACAAGACCATCATGTGAGGCATTTCTCGTTAATACTTTTGTGCTTAAATTTAAAACATTTTTAGATGGTTTGCCTTTTAGTAGTGATTGGAACTCATCTGGCTTTAATACTGCTGAAAGCTCATCTACACCTGTTGAAATTTCACCTGTAATTTGAATTAAATCTGCTTGTTTTAAATATTTTTGTTTTAGTTTGCCTGGGCTTTCAACATCTTCAATAGTAATTGGTAGCCCGTCAGGAATTGGAATATCCGATAAACCAAAACCAGATATTTCTAAACGAGAGGGAGATGATTTTTTTGATAAAATATTACTGATAATACCTGAAAAGCCTTTTCCGCCTCTTAATGCAAGTAAAGAAGCAAAATTATCAGGATTATTAATATCATCTAAACTAATTCCAGCAGTTTCAGATAACCAAGTTTTATATTCAGTGTTTTGTGCTAATGATTTTATTTGATTTGGATTTGATAAATTAAAATCTGTGAAGTCTTGAAATGTTTCAATAATAATTGATATCAAAGCCTGTAATAACAAATTACCCAATGATATTTTTAATTGATCCATTGCGGGCTTTAGAAAATCTTTGTTATTAGGAAAGAACGGCGGTAAGTTCATTTCCTGCAAAACTGGTCCTCCAGCTTTAATATCAAAGCTACCAAATTTTTCTTGAGCGTTTGTTACGCCCTTTGATGTATCTTGCAATTGAAAACAATCTTGTAGATCTGGATCTTCATACATTTCTTCACCGTAGTTCATAATCAGATCTGTCAACATAGTTGGTATTGATTGTTGTAACATTAAACCTAGGTCTACTTTTGCAATTACATCGTTTAGGGTAAGATCAATATTCTGATATAATGAAGAGCCCTGCTCATTGTTCTGTAAAATTTGTTGTTTTGATAACAGATCATTATTTTCTGGATCTTTGTTTGGTGAGCCATTATCACTCATGCCGGTTACTTCTCTAATCGCAGCTTCTATTGCAGCAAGTGAGGATTCTTCAGGACCAACATAGTCTTGTTCAGTTCTAGCAATTGCCGCTTGTTGAAGTTTAGCAATTGGTGCATTAATTGCTTGAGATTCTTGTGCTAATTGTTCATCTGTCTTACAAGATGGTCCGCTGGGTGTTGGTTGTGGTGGAGAAAAATTACCATTTTCATCGTATTCATCGACACCATCATTTGGATTATCTTTGGCTTCAATAATTGGGACAGGCAGAGTATGTTTTATTAAGAAGTTTAAAAAATTAAAGTCGTCACTTTCTCTATTTTTTAAATCTACTATCATTTCGTCTAATCGAGTTAAATAATGTGATGTTGTTATATGAGAAAGTTCATCGACATCTATCAGACAATTGTATCCAATGGTATACTGTTCATTGTCTATTAAAACATATCGAATTTTATAATTGGTATCAAAACCTAAAGTTAATATCCTATCTTCTTCTGTTGGTAAAGAACAATCGGGAGCATTTACTCGCGTTGGCTGAACATTATTGATCTGAAAATAATTAATAAATTCTAACGCTGCATTTTTTAAATTTAGTAATTCATTTTTAACATTAATGTTTGTTATAAAAACATCTGAAGTTGCAAGGGTTGGATACAATTCTTTCATACCAGAAACTACAAGTTCTATTTTTTTACCAAATTCACGAACGGGATATTCCACAACAATTTTTTGTTCTGGTATATCGATAGCACAACTGGATGGGTCATCCTGTACTAAATCGAATTCTGTTTTTGTTACAGAAATTAACACCTTCATTGGAACAAGGTTATTGCCATCTGTAAAAATATATTTGTCTTCAACGCTTGAAGCTTTAAGTATCTCGTCTAATTCAGAAATATCTTTGCCATAAAATTCCAACAATTTTAAAACGCCAGGATTCAGTGACTCGGCATACCTAGTTTCTGGGTTATCCCCTGGCGTTGCATATTCGCTATCGATGACAATATAGTGTTTGTCGTCCTCAATAAACGGCGAGCAGGCGTCGAGATATTTCCATTTTTGGATATCTGGCATTAGTTAACCTTATTATATTTACTATTAATTGCGTCAGAAGTGACACCTGATAAATACTTAAATTCCAAAAGTTCTAAGTTTATTCTGTATTTAAAATTATCAATGATGCCTTCCATTAAATTTAACGTGCTTTGAATACCAGCAGGTATGAGATTTAATGCTGGAATGGTATTCACTGGACCTGGGATTGCACCACCAACGCCTTGATGAACATGAGACATCACTTTTAAGTTATAAGAATTTTGATCTTTCTGAAAGTTTAAAAGATTAGTCTGGACCTCTTTTAATCTTTCATCCATATCTTGAACCATTTTTACTAAATTATAGCCTTTAACCATCGGCTGAAGTGATGTGACATTGTTATTGGCAACTAATTGAATTCCTCCATGACCTGCGGTTCCGCCTCTTGAGTTTGTATCCTCGGTTCTCGTAACAAGCATAATACTTTCACGTCCAACAATTCTAACAGCGTCTGCTTTGAATCCAATACCAGATTTTGCAACCGAATCGCCAGGGGTATTGAAGTTTGTGTCAATATCTGTTTTCTGGCTGATATAAATTCTTGCGGCGTCTTGTTCAATATTTGGATCATAATTTAGTGTTGAATCTACTGGAGAACATTGTCTACCCGCTACCATGTCAATTGTTCCAGCACCAGTATGTCCTCTGCCACCATATCCACTATTTCTAGCACCAGGACGATCACGACCAAGAACTATTGATAAATTACCATGTTGTATTACTTTTTCACCAGCGGCTCTGATATATTTTGCCGTAGGCTCAAGCATCCTTTCATTGTTTAAGCCAGCTATTCTGAGAACTTCTTGTCCACTAGCAGCATTTGATATGGCGCTTGAAAGCGTATCGAGCCCTTGATTATTAACGGCTGGAACGGTGGCTGGTGTTTGTTTTGAGTCTAAGCTTTTGGACATATTTATAAATAGTTGTTTTTTAAAGTTATGTTGATGGTGTTTCTGTTTCCGACTCTATTAGTGGTAGTGCGGCTGGACCTAATTTGTCCCAGCCGGGTGAAATTCTATCAAGCTTATCAGGCACATGTTCTCCATCCTCTCCAAACCAAGTGTTAGTCTTTCCACCAGTTGTCCTATCTGGGTGTCGATCTCCAAGAGCGCCGCCCCATCTAACAGACGATGGCATTATTTTGCTACCAGTTACTCCAAGAGTGTGATATCTTGGAACTGTACTAAATTGAGAAAGCTGCTTCCATCGTCCATCATTAGCCCAAGTTGGCTTTTGCTGACCTGTCCAGGGTCCACGGTATTCCCAATGCCAGCGCTCGAATTGAACAGTTCTAATAAAACCATAGCGATAAGCATTTTTAATTAACCACTCATATCTGCCGCCTCCAATTGTATTCATATCAACAGCATACCCTCTTTGATGTGGTGACCAGCCTGGAGGTGCCCAAGTAGCTGGGCTTTTATTCCATCCGGCAGTTTGCTGTGCCATGTCTCGGAAACCACTTGTCACATTAATTGTTACACCATCTCTTGCTGCTGCTTCAATCATTGGTCTTAAATAAACTGCTATTTCTACTGGAATGATTTTTCCATTAAATAAAACAAATTTTTCAATCGTACCTGTTATTCTCGATTGTGGGTTTTTCCTATCGCTATTTGCAGGCAAATAAGTATTTTCAATACGATTAACAACTTCTCCATCTGGAATATCTTGATAAACACCGCCACCAGAACCGCCGGGACCGCCTGAGCTAAAAGCACCCAGAAGCGCTGGGTCTTCACAAATACTTGAAATTATGTCAGGGGTATTTTGTTGAGGTGCGTTATTTTGTGGTGTGGGTAATTGTGACATAATATATTTCTCTATAGACTTCCAATTGGATCTCCTGTTGGATGTTGTATGTTATTTAATAACGAATCTTGTTGACAAGCAACTACAGCGCTTTGTAGTGCTTTTGCTCCAAAGCCTCGCATAACAAGCTCTACAAACTCAGGATCACTTTCGATTATTTCATTAACAACAACTTTACCAGTTGTATCAAGTCCATCATAAGCAACCCTAATTAAAGTTCCAGATGTTAATTCTTCTTCATCTCTCATTGATTTTGAAGTTATGATAGCCAGTGGATAATTATCTAAATTAGTAAACTTTCTTGATTTAATTCTGTTACCTTGTTGAATTGGTGGGTTATTGCCCACTACACGTCCAAACTTTTGCCCACCAGAAAGTGATCTTTCCTCTAATAATGTTGGTACCGGGTTGTTATCACCAACATTAGATAAAATAAAAATGTAATATTCAGGGAAATCTAATTTTTTCAAACTTTCAGACTGGTCTTCAGAAAGTTCGGCAGCGCCGCCAGAAGTTGCTCCTGTAGATGGAGCAGAATCTGATGATCCACCAGAATACGAAATAAGATCGCCAACGAGATTTCCGGGTTTAACTGCTTGTAAGGCGCGAAGAGCAAGCTTCCAGGCAGAACCACCTTCATTTTCTCTTGGTAAGCCAGTTGCACGATCTATAGGCAGATTTTTCTGCAATACTAGTGCATAAAGACCATGTAAAGGCTTTCCTTGACCTTGTTTAAATTTATTTGTAAGGTCTTTGATTTTTTCATTTTTAAGAACATCGTTAAATTTACTAGAGGTAGTTATTTCATCAGTGTCTTGAGAAACATTTTCCTGGGCTGCGCCAAATATTTTTATAAGCTCATCAATAAAACGAGCATATTGGTTTGTTTCATTAATAACTCGCTCATTTTCTTCTCTTTGTTCTTTAGCGTTTTCTTGATCAGAGTCCTTAAAAGGTCCACCAAGAACTTCCAGCACACCCATCAGTGCTCTCCATTTAATAAATCAAATATTTCAGTTTTATCAAGTTCAGATAATTCAACAGAAGTGCCTTGTTTCTTCTGTAATAAAGTGACAACCTTTACAAGTTGTTCGTTTGATCGTTGTAGAGTTTCAACATACTTGGCAGCGATAACGCCAGCATCCTTGTGTCGTTCTTCATCTACGCTTAAATATATAATTAGATCGTTAAGTAACGATTTTGTTATTTCTCGGTCTTTTCGTATGTTTTCAATGGCTTCGTTAATATAGTTATCAACTTTTTTCATAATACTTACCCTCCTAATAATTAGGAACGGCAAACATTAAATTTTGCCGTTAACCCAATTTTTCTTAAAAATTCTATATTTTACGCGGAGTTTGTTTAGGTTGTTCACAATTTGTTTTGTATTGAGACCAGTAATCTCCCGAAGATAAAGATAAATTGCTTTTTTATTATAAATCATTTGATCTTCATCAATTGAGTTAAGAAGGATTTTAATCGCCTCTAAAACTTTCTTTTCATTTTCTTTTAAGTTAGCATTGTCCCAACTTTCAATCTCCGACCAAAGTGATTGCCAAAACTCATATTCTTCTCTAGTCTCGTGATATTTATTATGAGTGGTGATAAGCTCATTGTCAATTTCTTTTGGCATCTCGTCATAAAGAACTT
>Ga0209337_1001417_pt1 | contig 18196 bp, 22 predicted proteins | sample LinPmetageLP53_FD_184044 | JGI IMG/M metagenome (GOLD analysis project Ga0209337, IMG submission 184044) | Marine viral communities from the Pacific Ocean - LP-53 (SPAdes) (version 2) | ecosystem: Environmental > Aquatic > Marine > Oceanic | place: Pacific Ocean | collected 2010-02-08 | reverse complement strand
GGAACTGACACAGATGCAATTTCTGCAGCTGCTACAGCTACTACTTTAGCTCTATTAAATAGTGGACCTTGGGTTAACGCTCAAACGGTTACTTTAACTTCTACAGCCAACAACGCAGGAAGAACTTTTGTGGTTGTAGGAAAAGATGCTAACGGAGATGCCGCTACAAGTGCAGCAACAACTGGACCAAATGCCAACACAGTTGATGTGGCTGGAACTTGGACAGAAGTCACAAGTATTACTGCGAGTGGAGCTATCACAACAGATATTTCTGCTGGAGTAAAATCAGGAGCTATTACAGGAACTATTTTTGCTGGCAGAACTAGAGTTAGAAGTATGACTGGAGTTGCTGGTGGCGGAGCAGGATTTATTGTTATTAAAAATAGTTCAGCAACATCGGGTCAAAGCAGACTTGTTGTAAATGTAGACAGCGGATCAACAATTGATCCATATATTTCTGACGATGGAATTTTATGTGAAGATGGTGCATATTTTGCATACGGTGGAACTGCAGTAGTAGGATTGTCAATACAATTTGACGGGTAGGTTTAAATGGCTAATACAACTTCAGGTTCTTATACTTTTGATAAGAACTTAGGCATTGATGAAATAATTGAAGATGCTTACGAACGTATTGGCATTCAAGGCGTATCCGGTTATCAATTAAAAACTGCTAAACGATCTTTAAACATTTTATTTTCTGAATGGGGAAATAGAGGTTTACAATTTTGGGAAGTAAAAAATCAAAACGTAACTTTAGTAAATGGCCAAGCGGTATATACATTTTTTAGATCTACGGCTGACGGTGTATCTGATGGTGTAAGCACTACACTTAGTGCAGGAATAAATGCAGCAGTTACTACTATTCCCTTGACCGCGATCCTGGGTTTTCCAACAGCAGGTACTTTAACTATTGGTACAGAAGATATTACTTACACAGGAATTTCTAGTTTAAATTTAACAGGATGTGTTAGAGGTGTTAACGGTACAACAGCTGCTACTCACAATACTGGTGATGCAGTTGCACAGTCTCCAAGAGGAATGACTGATATTCAAGAAGCAAATTACAGAGTAGATACTACAAGTGTTGATACACCTATGACAAGAATTAGTAGATCTCAGTATCAAGCATTTTCTAATAAAACAGATTTAGGTTTACCGACTCAATATTGGGTTCAAAGATTTGTAGATAAAGTTACTATGACTTTATATTTAACACCAGGTAGTTCACAAGCAGGGGACTTTATAAATTTCTATTACACAAAAAGAATTGATGATGTAGGAGCATACACAAATGCAACAGATGTACCATACAGATTTGTACCCTGTATGATAATGGGTTTATCTTATTATCTAGCTTTAAAATATGCACCACAAAGAGTTCAGGAATTAAAATTATTATATGAAGATGAATTAAAAAGAGCTGAATCAGAAGATGGTTCTTCTAACTCAACTTACATATCCCCTAAAATATATTTTCCAGGAGTTAGTTAATGACTAGTTTTGCACAAGGTAAATTTGCTTTAGCAATATCAGATAGATCAGGTATGGCTTTTCCATATAATGAAATGGTTAGAGAATGGAATGGTGCATTGGTACATAACTCAGAGTACGAGCCTAAACAACCACAACTACAACCTAAACCAACTAATGCAGATCCACAAGCTTTACAAAGAGCAAGACCTGCTAGAACAGAATTTCCAACAGAAGATTTTTTACCGAATAATCCTTTTGAACTTAGTTCTACTTATTTAGTTCCTACACAAACAGCACTTAGTGTTAATGCAGCTAATAGTGGTTTAGTAAATGGAGATCACGTTAGATTTAGAAATGTTAAAACTCCTTTACTTACTGATGACGGAACTACTTATTATAAAGTAGTAGAACTAGAATTAGCCACAACTTTAACTAATGCAATAAATGCAACTGATACAACAATTACTTTAGATGATATGCCGACTGTTACTACGTTAGGTAGTACATGGCCTTCTTCAGGTTTTATGATGATTGAAAAAGTTAACAAGCTAACAGGTATGTTTGAAAACGAAGTAATTGAATATACTGGAGGAAACAGAACTAATAATATTTTTAATGTAGTTGCAAGAGGTACTTCAGCTCCTTATAGAGGAGTTAGTCCTGAAAAAACAACAGCAAATTTTCATACAGCGGGATCTAAAGTGTATGGTTCTAGACCTGTTACAATGGTACAAACTACTTTCGTTAATGACGCTAATACAACTGTTACAGAAGAAAATAGTTATTTAATTCCAGCTCTTGCTATAGGTATGGATTTTGTAGCCGGCACTTATTTAGCAGGTGGTGGTTTGCAGTGTACATACGGCCCAATAAATGATAGAGGTTAATTATGTCAGGAGTTTCAATTTATACATACGATACACTTAAACAAGCAATCAAAGATTATACTGAGGTTGACGATTCTGTATTTACGACAACTATCTTAGATGGTTTTATAATGGCTGCTGAGTATAGAATTAATACTGAGTTACCTATGGACTCAGATAGGTTTGTACAAGAAGGTACTTTAGTTGCTAACGATAATACAATTAATTCTCCAGCCGGTGCTTTATTTATTAGAGGTATTGAAGTATTTAACTCAACAGCAAACACTACAGGTGCGGGAACTTGGTTAGAAAAAAAAGATCAAACATATTTATCTGAATATACTGATAGATTAACTGGACCAGAAGGTGATTTAACTGCACAAGATGTAACAGGTTTTCCAAAATATTATGCTATGTTTGGTGGCGCTACACTTAAAACAGATACAACATCTGGAGGGTTATATATAGCACCTACACCAGATGAAAATTATCTATTTAGAATATATTTTAACAAAACGCCTGTAGGACTTGGTTCTGGTAGTAATGGTAATTCTACTACCTATTTAAGTAATTACTTTCCACAAGGGCTATTGTATGCTTGTTTGGTAGAAGCATTTGGATTTTTAAAAGGTCCAATGGAGATGTTGACATTGTATGAGAATAAGTATAAAACTTCAATACAACAGTTTGCAGGAATGCAAATTGGGAGAAGAAGAAGAGACGATTACACTGACGGAACAGTTAGAATACAAGTCAAATCACCTTCACCGTAAAATAGGAGATAAAAAATTATGACAATAACATCGGCAATATGTAATTCGTTCAAAGTAGAAATCTTACAAGGTGGTCACAACTTTAATGATGCTAGTGGTGCACCAACAGGTAACGCATTTAAGTTAGCTTTATTTTCAAGTGACTCAGCTTCATTAAGTAAAACAACAACTGTCTATACAGCACCTTCATCTGCTAATGCAGTTCCAACAAACACACTTGAAGTTAGTCAAAGTCAAACAGATGGCGGAGCTTCAAACAGTGGTTACACTGCAGGCGGAGCAGCATTAACACCATCAGCTGATCCAGTTTTATCTAGTGATACAGCGTGTGTAAAATTTAATGATGTTAGTTTTACTTCAGCTTCATTTACAGCAAGAGGTTGTTTAATTTATAATTCAACAGCAGTAACAGGATTTACAACAAACAGATCAGTGTGTGTTGTTAATTTTGGTGCAGATAAAACTGTAACTAGTGGAACTTTCACAGTTCAATTCCCAGCTCAAACTGCAAGTAACGCAATCGTTCAGATAGCATAGGGAGTAATTCCTTATGTCGGTAACTAAAACCTTCACAGTAACAGTCGCCAACCCAGGTGCTGGTAATAGATATTACATAGACGGAGTTTTACAAGAAACTGTAAATCTTATTGAAGGAAACACATATAGATTTGATGTTTCTAATGGTAGTGTTAGTGGACACCCTTTTAAATTTTCAACAACAAGTAATGGAACGCATGGCGGAGGATCTGAATATACAACAGGAGTTACAACTTCTGGTAATCCTGGAGACAATGGTGCCTATGTTCAAATAGTAGTAGCTATTGGAGCTCCTCAACTTTATTATTATTGTCAATATCACTCAGGAATGGGTGGGCAAGCAAATACAGTTGACTCATCAGTAATAAGAGTACTTACAGTAACAGTAGCTAATCCCGGTGCTGGTAATAGATATTACATAGACGGAGTTTTACAAGAAACTGTAAATCTTGCTGAAGGTTATACATATAGATTTGATCAATCAGCTGGTTCTAACGGTGGACATCCTTTTAAGTTTTCTACAACTAGCAATGGGACACATAGTGGCGGAAGTGAATATACTACTGGTGTAACTTACAATGGCACACCTGGAAATCCTGGAGCCTACACACAAATAGCTGTCGCAGCTAGTGCACCGCAACTTTATTATTATTGTCAATACCATTCAGGAATGGGTGGGCAAGCAAATACCGTAGACTCTGATACATGGGGTGTTCTTAAATGGAATGAAAATAGTTGGGGAAGTCAAAACAGTGTCCCTGTACTTCTTACTGGTTTATCAGCTACATCAACAGTTGGGTCAATAGACCCTTTTAATGAAATAGGTTGGGGTAGAGATACTTGGGGTTTTGAAAACTGGGGAGAGTCTGCTATTGATGTTATCCTTCCAAGTTTATCTGCAACAGCTTCAGTAAATCTTCCATTAGAAAGTATAATCACTAAACCTGGTTGGGGTACTTTAGATTGGGGTGAAAATGGTTGGGGTACTGTTGAGTCAGCTGTATTTAATCTAACAGGTTTATCTGCAACATCTAGTGTTGGAACATTAACGGTTGTTGACACGTCAATAGGTCTTAGCGGTTTAGCTGCAACAAGTTCATTAGGAAGTTTAACTGCATTTTCTGATAACACACTTGCACTACCTGCATTAAGTTTAACATCAAGTTTAGGATTATTATCTGTAGATGCTCATTCAGTAGGACTACCTGCTCTATCTGCTACGAGTGCAGTAGGAAGCATAACGCCTGCAGATGTTATAGGTTTAACAGGTTTATCGAGTCAAACAGCTGTTGGTAGTATTACAATTTCATCTAACCCTGTTACGGCGTTAACAGGTGTTTCAGCTACAAGTGTTGTTGGATCTCTTACAGTATCAAATATAACTGGAGCTATTTTAACTGGTCAATCAGCTACAAGTGCAGTTGGATCTTTAACTACAACCCAATTGTCGATTGCTAGCTTAAATGGATTAGGTTTAACGGCAACAACTGGTGTAGGAAATTTAACTACAACAGGGTATAAAAATATTGACATTACTGGTAATACATCTTATACAGATGTAACACATGTAGCTTAGGAGAACAAAATTATGGCATCAACTTATACGGATCTTGGATTAGAATTAATGGCAACCGGCGAAAATGCTGGTACTTGGGGAACAAAAACAAACGCTAACTTAAGTTTAATTGAACAATTAACTGGTGGCTTTAAAATCCAAACTTTAAATGCAGCAGGTTCAGGAGCTAACACTACACCACTGGCTATTGCAGATGGTGCGTTAACAGGTGCTGCTCAAAATAGAGTTATTATTCTTGGTGCAGTTTCACCGGAAGCTATTACAGGAAACAAAATTGTAACAGTCCCTCTTCTTACAGAAACTTTTTACATTATGAAAAACAGCACTTCAGGTGCTTACACAGTACAATTAAAAGCTGCGTCTGGTTCAGGTGCAACAGTTACTTGGTCAGCTACTGATAAAGGTTATAAAATTGTTTACATTGACGGTGTTGCAACAAACACTGGTGTTTATGATACAGGGTTCTCAACTACAGTGGGTGATGTAACTCTTACTGGAACACAAACTTTAACAAACAAAACTTTAACATCAGCAAAAATCAATACTGGTTTATTTGATACAAACGGAAACGAGTCTATTTTATTTACTGCTACAGGTTCAGCGATTAATGAAATCACTGTAACAAATGCAGCAGCTTCAGGAGATCCTAAGATATCTGCAACAGGTGGTGACACAAATATAGATTTAAATTTAGTTGCAAAAGGAACTGGGGTCGTTCAATCAAATGGAGTAGCAATGTTGGTTGCTGGTAAACAAACTATATGGGTTCCTGCTACAGCGATGTATGCAACTAGCTCAAATGGATGTGCTGATATAGAACAAACAGAATTAACAGCTGGTCGACCAGAACTTAAAACATTAGATTTCGATCCTTCTTCTGATGAGAATGCACAATTTTCTGTTGCATTCCCTAAAGCTTGGGATCCATCACAACTTATAATGTATCAAGTTTTCTGGACAGCTAACTCAACAAATACAGGTAACTGTATTTGGAATTTAAAAGGTGTGGCAATAGCAAACGATGATGCGATTGATGTAGCATTCGGTACTGGAATTGATATTACTGATGCTCATAGTGGAACAGCAAATGACTTAAACGTTACAGCTCAAAGTTCTTCAGTAACTGTTGCTGGTTCTCCAGGAGCCGATGAAGACGTATTCTTTAATATTTCTAGAGATGCTAATGCTGGTGGCGACACGTTTTCAGCTGATGCTAAACTACTAGGAATCAAATTATTTTTTGCTACTAATCTGCCTAACGACGCATAATAGGAGAACGTAATGTCAAATTTTGGATATAGAGTATTAGGTTTTGGAGCTGGCGGTAGAACTGTAACACCTTTCGTATCAGCAGCTGGCGGTAATACTACAATCACAGACGGTAATTTTAAGATTCACGTTTATACAGGTGATGGTACTTTAGCTATTGCTAACGAAGGAACTGCTGACGGATCAAACTCAGTAGAATATTTTGTTATTGCAGGCGGAGGTCCAGGCGGTGGAAAATACCGTGGAGCAGGCGCAGGAGGCGGAGGCTGGAGAACAAACTATCCAAGTCCAGCTACAGGCGGCCTTCCAGTAATTTTTACTTCATATCCTGTACAAGTTGGTGCAGGTGGTGGATCATCTCCTTCACCTAGATATTCAAACGCTACACCTTCAATTTTTAGTACAATCACTTCCACAAGAGGTGGAGGACATGGTACACCTGGAGGATCAGGTGGTGGAAATAATGGAAATGGATCAGGTGCTGGAACTGGAAACGCAGGTGGATTCTCTCCACCAGAAGGAAACCCTGGAGGAAACTCTTCGGGTGGATGTTCGCCAGGAGCAGGTGGCGGAGGCGGAGCGAATAGCTCAGGAAGTAATGGAGCACCTGGATTTACTACACCAGCAGGAAGTGGTGGAAATGGATCAGGTATTGCAACAGCATTCTTTGGACCATCAGCACCAAGTTATGGAACACCAGGACCATCAGGTTCTAGCAGATATTTTTCTGGTGGTGGAGGAGGAGGAACTTATTCTCCAGGCTCACCAGGATCAGGAGGATATGGCGGCGGAGGTAGTACAAGCAACCCTTCTCCATCTAATTCTGGCGGTGGCGGTGGCGGTGGAAACACTGGCGCAGGTTGTTGTTCACCGGGATTAGGAGGATCAGGATTTGTAGCGATTAGATACAAATTTCAATAATATTATGGCACACTTTGCAAAATTAGATGAAAACAATGTTGTACTTTCTGTTCACTCGGTAGGGGATGAACACCTTATGAAAAATGGAGAAGAGAACGAAGAAGTTGGTATTAATTTTTTAAAAAACGTACACGGTTGGGAAAGTTGGAAACAAACTTCATACCACACAAGAAAAGGAAAATATTTAAGCAATGATGGATCAGTTGCCTCTGATCAAAGTAAGATGTTAAGATATAATTATGCAGTTCCTGGAGCTACATATGATCCAGTAAGAGATGCATTTATATTCCCTAGACCCGAGAACGATGATGGGGTAGTGTTTAATAGTTGGACAATAAACGAAACTACAATGGATTGGGAAGCACCAATTCCAGAACCTTCAAGCGAAACTAATGGTGTAGATGATTTTTATCATTGGAATGAAGGAACTCAATCATGGGACAAAGAGGTTATGTGGAGGGAAGAAGTATAACCCACTAAGTTCTTATGAAAGAAATAGAGCTATCTAAACAATTTATTCTACATGGAAAAATGCCTTTATCATTATCTAAAGTTGATTTTGAAAACGTACATGATTTTGTAAATTGGAATATTCAAGATCTACACGAACGAAAACTAAATAGATTTAAAGATATTAATATCCCTTTAATGCAGGATATTATATGGATATTAGACTATGCAGAAGCAAAATTTCAACTAAATAGAAAGAAGACTTTAGATAGAAAATCTGTTGATCTAATGCTTCATTGTAAAAATGAAGGGTCTATAAAACGACATCATTTAGATTATTCTAATTTAAAAGACAGCCCAGATATTGTCATGTTTTATTTTATAGAAAGTGATGACAATCAGATGATAATCGAATATGATGATAATCGTAAGAAAGGATTGTATTGGGAAATGCCGATAGAAAGTAATAAATACGTTATGTTTAATTCTAATTTAGAATACTATATTTTACCAAATAAATCAGATAAACAAAGAATAGTTTTAAAAGTTACTTATAAAGAAATAGAACCACATTGTTAATTAATGAATTTAAAAAACATATATTGGTATTTTAACGGGGCATTATCTCCTAAATTTTGTGATGAACTTATTGAACACGGTAATGCACAAAAAGAACTACTGGCTATAACAGGTAAATTTAAAAATAAAGAAACTTTAATAGGTGCTGATCTTAAAGATTTAAAAAAGAAAAGAGATTCAAACATTGCTTGGTTAAAAGATGAGTGGGTCTATAAAGAAATAATACCTTATGTAAAACTTGCTAATGAAAATGCAGGATGGAACTTTCAATTTGATGTTACTGAGTCTTTTCAATTTACTAAATACAGATTAAATCAATACTATGGTTGGCATTGTGATTCTTGGGACATACCTTACGATACACCAGAAGATAAACAAATTCATAATAAAATAAGAAAACTTTCTGTAATATGTAGTCTATCCGATCCAAAAGATTATGTGGGTGGTGAACTAGAGTTTGCAAAAAATAATAATGAACCAGGAAAAGTGGTAGAAACAGGACAGTGTAAAGAAATAATTCCAAGAGGTTCTATTATAGTATTTCCTTCTTTTATGTGGCACAGAGTAAAAAAAGTTACACAAGGGGTCAGGTATAGTCTAGTGGCCTGGACTTGTGGTAAACCTTATCACTAGACAAAAATAATATATGAGGTATATATAAAATATGAAAGAAACTAGAATAAGAGAAGAAAGTTATTTTGCATCACCCGTGTGGCTAGATTATAAACCTGAATGGGTTAAGTCATTAGATAAAGCATCTAATATCCACATAAAGAATGCAAGAATAAAAAATAAAATTTTAATACGTCAGACAAAAGATTTTGGACTTATTCATCACTCAGATGAATTGCAAGCAGATCCTAATTTTAAAACTCTGTTAGATTATGTAGTAAATCAAAGTTGGTTTTTTTTAAAAAGACAAGAATATAATTTAGAAAATTATGTCCCTGTAGTAACAGATTTTTGGTTACAAGAATTTTCTAAAAATGGTGGATCTCATCAACATACACATGTTCATCCTAATAGTCATGTATCAGGTTTTTATTTTTTAAAGTCATCTGAAAATACTTCTCAACCTGTTTTCTTTGATCCAAGGCCTTCGGCTGCAATGGCAAGGCTACCAATTAAATTAAATAAAGACATAAACTCGTCTAACATACAAGTTTCTCATCAATGTAATCCAGGTGCTTTAATGATCTTTAATAGTTATCTACCCCACGCTTTTACAGTTGATCCAGGTAAAGAACCTTTTAGGTTTATCCATTGGAATGTTCAAGCAGTACATAAAGATTTAGTACAGGGGACGGCACCAACAATATGAGTTTTAAAAAAAAGAAATACGAAATAATTAAAAAAGCTATTAGTCCTGAACTAGCACAGTTTTGCTATAACTATATATTATTAAAAAGAGACGTGGCTGCTACCATGTTTAAAACTAAATACATATCTCCTTTTGAAGAAGCGTTTGGAATTTGGGAAACTGTTATTCAACAAGTCCCTGATACTTACGCTCACTACTCAGATATAGCTATGGAGACATTGTTGTTAAAATTACACCCACTTATGGAAAAGAAAACAGGAATGAATCTTTTTGAAAACTATTCTTATATTAGAGTTTACAAAAAAGGTGATGTTTTAAAAAGACATAAAGACAGATTTAGTTGTGAGATATCCACTACATTAAATTTAGGTGGGGACCCATGGCCTATTTATTTAGAACCCTCCGGTAGAGATGGATTAAAAGGAATTAAAGTAAACCTAAATCCTGGAGACATGTTGTTATATAAAGGAGAAGAACTAGAGCATTGGAGAGACCCTTTTAAAGGAGATAAATGTGCACAGGTTTTCCTACATTATAATAGTGGAGATACAAAAGGATCTGAAAATAATTTATATGATACAAGACCCCACCCTGGTTTACCTGCATGGTTTAAAAGAAAAAGTTACTGTTAATGATTACACATGTTGATAATTATTTATTTAGTAAAAAAATAAACACTATAGATAATGAAGTTTTAGTTAAAGACTGTTTAGATATAGAAAAAAAATTATTAACAACTCTTCCTGTTATCGATAAAAAATTTTATGGCACATTATCTACTGCTCATCACCATGAATATAATATGTTAACTTTTCCAGCTAAAGAAATCAACAAGTTATACTATAAACTACAAAACATAATTTGTCCTTATTTAGAAAACAAAACATACTATATAAAAAGTTGGTTAAATGTTTTTAGAAAAGGTCAGAAAATAGATTGGCATGATCATTGGTCATCTAAGTTAAAAGTTTGGCATGGTTTTTATTGTGTACAGGTAGGTAAAAGTTACACTGAATATAAAATACCTGAAGTAAAAAAAATAATTAAAATAGATAGCGAAGAAGGTTTAATTGTATTTGGAAAAAGTGATGGAGACAAGCATAGAAGTTCACCGTGGAAAGAAACTAAACGACATAGAATTACAATTGCTTTTGATATTATACCAATAGAATCAATTGAATCTAAATTACAAGGAAACCATTTTATACCATTTAAGATATGATAAATTTTGCTGACATACCGATAAGAGTTTATAAATTTGATAAATTGGACAATAAAAAATTAATAGCTGCTTTTAAAGAATATTTAGACGGTTGTAAGTGCTGTAACAAATACCCTAATTGTCCACATCCTAAAGAGCAGTCTGCTTCTAATGCTTTAGATATACCTCATTCTGAAATTATTAAACTAAATCAAAGTTATTACAAAATTTTAAAATCAATATTTCCAAATAATAAAGTAGATCAAACACTGTCATGGGCTTTGTATGTCAAACCTGGGACACAGAATCCAGCAGTATGGCACAATCATTTTCAAGAAGAACATGAATCTAAAATACAAGTATCAGGAATTTGTTATCTGACTGAAACAAATCATGGGACAGAGTTTATGAATGATTTTTTTAAAACTGAAACTGTACCTGTACTAGACCATTGGTACATATGGCCATCTCAATTAGGTCATAGACCAAAAGAAATTAAAAATGATAAACCTAGATGGATTATAGCAACCAATACTGTTTTTAAATGATTGAATACTATCACCCATTCTTTGGACCCTTTTTAATGCAAACTAAAATAACTAATGAAGAGGTAGCTGCTATAAAAAAATTATGTGTTAAATCAAAGAAACGTGATTTTAGAAAAAAATTAGCTGGGGTTATTGAACACGAGTATTCTATTAATAGAAAAGAATATCAAAAAATTATAAAAGAATATTTAGATTGCTATAAACATGGTTATGAAAAATTTCACAATAATACTCTTGGACCTTTAACATGTAACTCTGCATGGGTTAATTATATGGTAGCCGGAGAATCTAATCCTCCACATACACATAGTAGCTGTCATTTTACTAGTGTTTTATATTTAGATAATCCTCCAAATCTTTTAAAAGAAAATAAAGACTACCTAGGATCGTCTTCAGGACCTGGTGCTATCATCTTTAGATATGGAGAACAGAGAATGCACAACATAACAGAACACGCACACTTACCAAAACCTGGAGACTTATTTATATTTCCTTTTAATCTACTGCATTATGTTATTCCTTTTAAAAGCAATGGTGAAAGAATTTCTGTAGCCGCTAATTTTACAACTGATCTGACCCTTTCTAAGGGTGTAATAGAATGATAGACGTAAGGTCTTTTAAAGATCACTTACTGCATAAAAAGAAAGTCTTAAACTTAATTAAAAAGATGCCAGATGTATCTATTAAAGATCATACAGAGTCTTTGACCAAAACAGATTTCTATTTAAAACCAAATGATGCCAGAGAATATTGGGACTATTTATTTCCTCACTTAGAAAAATTTTTACTGGACATGGCTGCTTCTTTAAAAAGTCAATACTACATTATACACAGAGCTTGGTACCAACAGTATCGTAAACAAAAATTTCAAGGTTGGCACAATCATTCAAGTTGCCAGTTTTCTAGTGTATACTTTTTAGAACTACCTGACCCTAAGATAGCAACAGAATTTGAAGATGGATCTAAAGTAAATATAAAAGAAGGAGATATTCTTACTTTTTCATCACATCTTTACCACAGGTCACCAATTAATAATTCTAACAAACGTAAAAGTGTGATAGTATTTAACTCTTCTTTTGAGGGGTATGTGTCATGATAGATATAAAAAGAAGTTTTTTACCAAGGGGGGAAATAGTGGAATTAAATAAGATAGTATTGGGTAATTTATTTGAATGGTTTATTCAGGGAGTGTATGATGAACGCGATACCCAAAAACAATTTGTACACATATTCTATAAAAACGATAGACCTTCAAGTCCTCATTTTCCTATTATTAAACCAATTTTAGATAGATTAGATATTAAAAAATTAATGAGAGTTAAATTAAACCTATTAACAAAGACCAATGAGATAGTAGAGCATGATTATCATAAAGACAGCGAGTCTTCTGACGCATTAACTTCTATCCTATATCTTAATACAAACAATGGTTATACAAGATTTAAAGATAAAAACATAAAATCAGAGGCAAATACTTTGATTACATTTCCAAGTGCAACGTTTCATTCAGGAACAACCTGCACTGATGAGGGTTTTAGATTAGTATTGAATATAGTTTACAAAGCTTTTTAAAGAAATTACAACTAGATTTTAAACAGATCTCCATATATAGTGTTATATTATGCTACAAAAATTAGGATTTGCACCAGGATTCAATAAACAAGTTACCGAAACAGGCGCTGAAGGTCAGTGGTTTGATGGAGATAACGTACGTTTTAGATATGGTACTCCAGAAAAAATAGGCGGTTGGGATCAATTAGGTGAGGATAAGATGACAGGTGCAGGAAGAGCACTCCACCATTTTGACAACAATGCTGGCGTTAAATACGCAGCTATTGGAACCAACAGACTTTTATATATTTATTCAGGAGGTGCTTTTTATGATATTACTCCAATAAGAGTAAGTATATCAGGTGTTGAATTTACAAGCACTTCAAGTTCACCCACAGTTACAGTTACTTTTCCGTCTGCGCACGGAATGGTAGAAGATGATGTTATTTTATTTACTGGTGTTACCGGTTTATCAGGCTCTACTTTTACTAATGCAACTTTTGAAGATAAAAAATTTATGGCTGTTTCAGTCCCCACGTCTACGACAATTACACTTACGATGGCTGCTAATGAGACCGGGACTCCTTTGTCTCTTAGTGGTGATGCTACTGGTAATCCTTTTTATAATATTGGTCCATCACAACAGTTAGGGGGATTTGGTTGGGGTACAGCAAATTTTGGGGGAACAGCTTCTGGTATTGCAACTACTACATTATCTACAGCTTTAACAGATACTACTACAACAACTATTGTTGTAGCAAACTCAACAGCGTTTCCTGCATCCGGAGAAATTAGAATTGGTACTGAAGACATTAGTTACACAAACAATAATACGGGAACAGGGACTTTAAGTGGAGGAGCTAGAGGCGTTAATGGAACTACAAAAACTACACATAGTGGAGGAGCCACTGTAAGTAATATTAGTGCTTTTGTTGCATGGGGTGATTCTTCAACAGATGACGTAACGCTTAACCCTGGTCTATGGGTTCTTGATAATTATGGTACAAAATTAATTGCACTTATTTATAATGGTGCGTGTTTTGAATGGGACTCTTCTCCAACTAATGCTACAGCAACAAGAGCAACAATTATTCCAAATGCACCCACTGCATCTAGACATGTTTTAGTGTCAACGCCAGACAGACACTTAGTGTTTTTTGGAACTGAGACTACTGTTGGAGATCCTACAACTCAAGATGATATGTTTATTCGATTCTCTGATCAAGAGAGTATAGATCAAACTGATTCTTATACTGTTAGAGCCAACAACACCGCAGGTACTCAAAGATTAGCTGATGGTTCTAAAATTATGGGAGCTATTAAAGGTAGGGATGCAATTTATGTTTGGACCGACACAGCATTATTTTTAATGCAGTTTGTAGGCCAACCTTTTACTTTCTCTTTTCAACAAGTAGGGACTAACTGTGGGCTTTTAGGAAAAAATGCATGTAGAGAAGTTGATGGATCTGCTTATTGGATGTCTGAGAACGGTTTTTTTACTTATGACGGACAATTACAAACAATGCCTTGTCTTGTTGAAGATTATGTATTTGATGATATAAACACAACCTCTAGAGATTTAATTAATTGCGGTTTAAATAATTTGTTCGGAGAACTAAGTTGGTTTTATTGTACTAATGGTTCTAATATTATAGATAGAGTTGTTACATATAATTATATAGACTCCTCAGCAAAACAACCTATATGGACAACAGGTACTTTAGCTAGAGCGGCATGGCAAGATTCAGCTGTTTTTGAGACACCACACGCAACTTACTACAATCCATCGGATAATGCGTCTTATGATGTGACTGGAAATACAGACGGTTCCACTATATATTACAGCCAGGAAACAGGGACAGATCAAGTAAATGCTGGAGGAGCGGTTACGGCAGTAATAGGAACTATCACTTCAGGTGATTTTGATATCACTCAAAAAAGAAGCAACACAGGCCAAACTGTAGGAACACCTGACATTAGGGGGGATGGAGAATACGTTATGAGAATTAGTAGATTCATACCAGATTTTATAAATCAAACCGGCAACACTAAAGTTAGTTTTACAACTAGGATGTATCCAAACAGCCCGGCAGTTACTAAAGATTTTTCAATAACAAGTGCGACTACTTTTAAAAGTACAAGAGTTAGAGCTAGGTCAGTTGCATTAAAAATAGCTAACACAACTAGTGGAGAAGATTGGAAACTAGGTACCTTTAGATTAGATATTGCACCAGGAGGAATGAGATAATGGCTACTGACCAAGAGATAAGAGATAGAGGTATAAAATTTTTACCTTCCCAAAAATATTTACAAAACCCGTATGAATTCCCTGTAGAAGAAGAGGCGGCACCTGTAAATCAAGGTATAGTAAATACAAATGCTTTTACTGGCGGTGGTGGTGATAATTTTAATTCAGCAGGTAATGCTTTTGGTTATGGTTCACAAATAGAGCCAGGAGGTTCTTATGGTTCTTATGACTCGATAAATTACACAGGCGGACTTCCAGGAAATGTCCAACAGTATGGTATTGGTAGACAATTTGAAGACCCTTCAGCTAGTCCAACTGGAGAAACGTATAGTTATAAAAAAGAAGTACCCGGTTTTATGAGAATTGCTGGAGGGTTTATTCCAGGAGGGAATTTTTTATTAAATCTAGCAGAAAAAAGAATGAACGCTAATAGAGATCAACCGCCAGGAAATTATAGAATTGGTGGTCTAGATGAAAGTATGAAAGGTTATTACGACAACTTAGCTGGTTCAGGAATGTTATTTGACGGACCCGGTGGCGTAAAAACTTTAACAGGTAAAAACTTTACGGGTAAAGGTTATCTTGAAGGTCAAATGGAATTAGCTAAAGGTTTTGGTTTTGACACTATGACCGATGAAGAGATCGCAGCTGAAATAGCTAAAACAAAAGCAAATCCAAGAAAACAATTTAAATATAAACAAATGTTAGAAGCATCACAGATGTACAAAACAAATAAAGCACAACAAGAAAAAACATCCATAGCACTTGATAAAAAACTTGCGGCAGAAAACGAAGCTGCAGCAAACAGAGGTAGAGTTGAAGCATACACGGGTCAACCTATGTCTGACTATAGACAAAGTAGACCTAGATCAGAACAAAATTATACCGGTGGAGATACTAATTCAAACCCATCTACCCCAGGTGCTCAAGATAGTTTTTCAAACAAAAGTGGAATGGGTAGAACCGGATACTTTTTTGGTGGTAGAGTAAATTATAAAGCTGGTGGAAGAACAGATGCTGGTCCAAATAGAACTACTGCTAGTAAGGTGGGTGTGGGACAGATAAATGAATCAGGACAAAAAGTATCTGGTGGAAATTTTAATAATAATAATGATGGTGGTAATAATAACCCACCGGTAACCGTTGTTGAGGATCAAACTAGTATATTTGATACTTCAGGATTAAAATCTAAAAGTCCTGAAATTGGTTTTAATTATACGGACCCTAAAAACTACGCTTCTTTAAAATCTAGAGTCTATAACACAAATATTTTAGACAATGATGACATAAATGTAGACGGAACTTTGTCAGGAGAAATCGGTCCAGTTAGTTATAACACTAATTTTACAGATCAAGGTATTACAGGAACTAATTTAACAGCCGGTAATTTTAGTGCAGATATTGATGCCAATAAAAACTATAGTTTAGGTTATACAAATAATTATAACGGTATTGATTATGGTGCTAAGTACGATAACGATGGTAATCTAATGTTTAATGCAGGAGTTACATTTAAAAACGGAGGCCTGGCAGGTTTATTATAATGGCAAAAATTGTACAATCATTAACCAGAGCAGCTAAAGAATATGAACAAAAAAATATACAGTCATTGGTTAGAGACCTTGATAGTATTTTAACAAAATTAAATACTTCTTTTCAAGAAGAAGTTAAACAGGAGATAGAAGCTAAGAGCTTCTTTTTAGAATAATGGCAGTAGTAAACCAATATAAATTTAAAGGTATAGATAATGATACAACAGGAAATGCTTTAGTTCCGTTGGGAGCAAGTAATCCTTTAGTCAATGAAACTATAATTATTAAATCTTTGCTTGTTACATCTGCTGGTACACCTACGGTAACCGTAACTAATAATAGTATTACAGCTATTAAATCTGCAGCATTAACAGCTAATGTCACCACAGAATTATTAACACAACCTTTAATAGTAGAAGGCGGATCTGCTTTTACGATACAATCTAGTACTACAGATTCATTTGACATAGCTATAAGTTATTTAAACATAAACAAAAGTAAGGTGGACTAATGAAGACTACGAAAATAGATGGACAAGACGTACCTGTTCTAGATGCTGTCAGTGTAGAAGAAACTTACAGACACCTTGAGACCGGTGAGGTTTTTAAGGAAAGAAAAGACTGGGAAGCCAAGGGTTATAAGGCAGAAGAGATGGCTCAAGATGTGAAGGTTATCATGCCGCCTCTTGATTTAATAGGAAAAACAAAGTAAAACGGATAGACTAAGGATAAATTTATGGCAATTTCAAGAATGCAACAACCAAGACAGATGTACAATCGGGGTATGATGGTTCATGACCCTAGACAAGCCTATGGTTTAGGTGGTTTTATTAAGAAAGCTGTTCGTGGTGTTAAGAAAATTGCTAAGAGTCCATTAGGTAAGATGGCTTTACTAGCTGGTGGTGGTTATATGCTAGGTGGAGCAAAATTTTTAGGCGGCTCTGGTATGTTTACTGGCGGCCAAGGTTTAAGTCGTTTTGGTAATCTCATGAATCTAGGTCGTGCTTCAGGTATTGGTGGCAGTGCTGAAGGTAAGAGAGGATTATTAGCTGGATTATTTAATGACAAAGAGGGTAATTTTAGTCCAGGTAGAACAGCTCTGACTGGTTTAGGTGTAGCAAGTATGGCCCCTTTATTAATGGGTGGTGGCGAAGATGATGAAGAATCAAGTTCTGATCCTATGGATCCGGCAGCAGTTACACAAAGAGCAAGAAATTTTTATAGCGGTCAAGGTGATGCCGGTGTTGGTTTAGATTTTATGCCACAGAAAAAATATGTTAATCAAAATTTTTACGCAGCTGACGGTGGTAGAGCTGGTTATGCTAATGGTCAACTAGTTACTCCAAGCG
>Ga0209337_1001416_pt1 | contig 18202 bp, 19 predicted proteins | sample LinPmetageLP53_FD_184044 | JGI IMG/M metagenome (GOLD analysis project Ga0209337, IMG submission 184044) | Marine viral communities from the Pacific Ocean - LP-53 (SPAdes) (version 2) | ecosystem: Environmental > Aquatic > Marine > Oceanic | place: Pacific Ocean | collected 2010-02-08 | reverse complement strand
TGTTGTCTTGCAGTAATGGAAGCAATTCTACCTTCAATGTCTTTACGTGGAAACTGATATTCCAGTAGTTTCTCAATGACTTGTCTTATGGTTAACTTCTGGCTATCTACAAGTTCACTCTTGGTTAAGAGTTCTTCTTTGGGGTTAGACTTCCACTTACCATTCTCTTTGTACTTATTATAAATATCTGAAAGTTTAGATAAGACTTCATCACAACCATAAGAACCTTTTATGTATTCACCAAGGTCTAGGTCATAATCTTTTCTTTCAAACTTAAATCTATATTTAAACTTCTTCTTCTTTTTAACTGGCGACCAATATAACCAGATACCTCTCTGGTTCTTAAACATAACTTTAATGTATTTACCTTTGTCTAACTGGCCTTTGAGTGTGAGACTATCTATTGCTGTGTTGGTGAAGGTTATCTTATAATTCCCTAACCTCAACCTAACCTTTTCTACTGTATTCTTAATGTTATCCATATTGTCAATCTAATGCTGACAACTGAAAATGACGAGTAAATCCTAGAGGTTTGTGTCTGTGAGAGTGTTGGTGAGAAATAAAAGATTAACAGTCCTTATCTTTTAAGTCCTTTGTGTCTACCAATTTCACCACGAGGGCACGTTATTTTCGTTGTTATTAATAAGTTATATAGTACACGATATTTGTTTCGTCTAGGAAACTTTTCCCTAACCTCAACCTAACCTCTTTTCCATAGAGGTACCAAGTGATTTGGCATATTTGCTTAATTTAATTAGGGTGTACACCAAGGATTGTATATTAGGTTCGTTATATCTTCTCTTAATACTCTGATACGTAAAGTCAGTCCTGGTCAGAACCTATTGGCCCCCACCCCTTTTATTTTAAGTACCTAACCTAAAAAAATTATTAAAATTATTTTTGAAAATTTATTTGAAAAGAAAATTGAAGTAGAGGGATTAGATGTTTGGATAACATTGTTTAGGCCACTCTACTCCAATAAGTGTATTACTAATGTATTCTCAATATAAAGGTTTTAAGAATTATTGTAAGTAGTCTGGGTTAATATATGCCCCTCAACTTCCTTTATTTTTTTGCCTTACGAATTGCGTCGTCTAAATGTTTAAACTTACCTGGCTTATAGTCTGCCCCAGGTTCTCTAACTTTGGGTTCACTCCAGGTGTACTCTGTGGGTCTAGTGTCTCTTCTGTCTTCTGAAGAATTAACTTCGTAATAATTATAGTTTTTATTAGGTTTAAAACTGGTGTCTACTCTCTGTTGGTCTTCTGTAAGATAACTATGAGTATACCTTCGGTTATTCCTTTGGTTCATTCCACCATAGTACTTTGGTTCTGTGAATTTACCCTGGGCTTTCTCTAGGTCTGTATTAGCTTCCTCTTGAGCAAGGGCCAATAATCGTGGATTAATTTTATTAAGTACGTGCTGTGGAACCTCTTTGTTTATCCTATTGAGTATCTTAAGTTCATTGTGTTTTCTAAAGGCCTCATTCGGATACTTGGCTTCGCCTATATGTGTTGTCCCTCTGCGTACTTCACTCCAGTCTTTCTTCTTCTTTTTATTGGTTTCATTCCAACGACCTGGGGGTCTAATACTAGGGGTCTTATCACCCTGGTTTCCACGCAGTCGTTTGAAGAGCTTCTTTCCGTCTACAATTCTAAATTCAAGTTCATCTCTGTTGCCTCTTTTAAGTCTACACTTAAGAGCATTTGTAGAAATACCTAATGTTTCTGCCATCTGTTTACTGGTCAGTTCATATTCGGCTAACATCTTTTGGTGTAATGATAATTCCATAATTACTTTTATCAGATTTTAACTGGGGGTTTGAGCACTATTTATCCTTTAAGTTCAGACCCTACTGGGTCTACGTAGTCTAAAGTTTAATGTTGTTTAATAATAGTTTTATTGGGAAATATAAGAGTAGTTAGATGGAAACTTTTAGACACCTTTGGTTCCCACTATTTAATCTTAATTAACTCTATGAATAACTTTAGGTCTATCACACACAGAGGTCTACGAGAGTTCTGTTTGATAACCAGGACTGGCTCAAGTCCAACTGGAGTGTTGTTGTCAGATTGATTGTACCAATCGTAAATAGTTTTCATTTTCTCTTGGTTCTTTGTTTCAAAGCTATAAGGCACTAATTGTTTTGCTACACTAGATAACTTTATGTCTGGCCCATTCTCACCAGTTCCAGCCACATCAACATCTTTCTTTTTTAAGTGTGGAAAAGCTTTAAGTATTTTATCTCTTAAGAGGTTCTGTAAGAGTTTTCCCTTCTTCCTTCTGCTGTTTTGTTTCATCAGAAAGGCACCTCATCTTCTTTGTCTTTGTGCAGTTTATCTATGTTGAATTGAATTATTCCTAATGTTTGTGGGCCGTTATTCTCTAATGTTAAACCCCATTTTTCTGGGTTCAAAGGTATCCAATAGTTAGTAGCAACATCTGTGTTTGTCATTTTTTTGTAGTGCTCTTTATTTCTAATACTCCAAAGTGTAGGACTTCTTTTGGAATGCTTATGATGACACTCACCTAAACAAACGGCACCATACTTTTCTAATGCTTCAGCAAATTCATTTCCTCTGGTGTTTCCATCAATAAGTTTTTCATCTTTAAGATATCTTAATGCTTCATCACTACTGATTATGTCATTAAAGAATGGGTCAAGACTTTGGTTAATTCCTTTTTTAACTTGGACTAACAAATCACCCATACCTTCTTCAATCATTTTATAAAAAGCTTCTGTTTTTAAACAAGTGCCTTCTGGATTAAACGTTCTTTGTTTATCGTCTTTTTCTTTTTGAGTTAAGTCGTCCCAGGTTCTTATCTTTCTATTTAAAAAGAAGTGTTTAACTACATTACTTAAACTTCCAGTCTTCTTTTCATTCCAGTAGTCTTTGTAAAAACTATCGTCTAATCTTTCACCCTCAACCTGGGTAATTGTGTATCTCTCTTCCTTATCATCTACGGCTATTGCGTCTCTTATATTTGTAAAAGCAACAAAAGAAGTAGTCGTAAAAACTACTCTATAATCTTGGAACAAAGGTCTTACCCAATGCTCTTCTTCAGTCATAAGAGGTTTTAAAATATTCATTACGGCAGTTCTTTCAGATTTACTTCCACTTACTTTAAGCTCATCTATTAGGACTAATTGTTTATCTACTAGAAAACCCTTACCTTTATCTAAAGCTTGTTGTGGAGTTATGATTGAACAGTTATCTGTTCCTAATCCATCTTGAACAGTTTTGAATACTGACGACTTACCTATTTGCTTTTGTTCACTATAAACTAAAGGGCAAGTTCTTATCTTTCGCCCTGGTTGTTGGAAGATTGTTGAAAAGAAATCTAAAGCATTCTCTCTCTCACCTTCGTCAGCCCAGATATAATTAATTAAATGTAAGAATAAACCCAGAAGATAATCATATGTTCCTTCAGGCAAATCTTTAGGCCCCATAGGGTTAACTCCACCTGGTTGATATGAATTGATATGTAGAAGTTTAGTCTTTGGGTCAATGAATATTGGGTTCTTTGCTTTATATAAATCTGGTCTATAAATTCTACTCTCAACAACAAATCTGTTTTTGTTTTTAGCAAACTCTTTGCTAGGTAATTCTTTTGGAGTAAATGAAGACTGGTAAGTTTGATTGATAGCTTCTTTTTTATAAATATCGTTAGTCTTTTTATCAAAATATCTATCGTCCTTCTTTATATAGATAATGTTTGTAAAGAATTCTAAAAGCACACCTTCATCTATTGGTGCTTTGTATTTCTTTAGTATGTCGTTTTTTCCAGGGTCATTAAACAATACGTCATTGATACCTTTACTTAATCCTTGCTCAATACCAGAGGTTAACTTTGTGTAATCTTTGTAGTTATTAACTAAATGGTTAAGGTCATAACATTGTTTTGGTACACTATCGTTTCTAACGTGGTCTACTTCCTTTTGGGGCATTGGTGATTGAAAATGATTGTTAACGTCTTCAAGTGTTAGTCCGTCAATCTTTACAAACTTTAAGTATAATCCTATTGCAAATAAGATATCTGCTCTATTGCCTAAACCTTTTGGATATCCAACTGATGAAGCTATTAGTGGGTGATGTCTGTATCTAAACTTAAACTCAAATTTATCTGGGTTTAATATATTACCTCTAGGGTCATAAGGATAAGACTTACCATTAAACCTTGGTAGGAATAACTGATTACCTGGTGGTTTCTTATCTGGTAAATACTCTGGTGGTAAAGCATTGGGAATACATTTAGCTTCATCAAAGTCATAACCAAGTTCTTTAAATTTATTTAATAATCTAGTTCGTTCATCAATCGCTTCTTGTATAGGTATCCAATCATCAAAGAATTTATATAGGTGCCACTTACCATTGGTAGAACCGAAAGGTTCAATCAACCTATCTATTTTATAAGCTTCACTACAAATCTTTTTAGGTTCAATAATTTTATCTAAATCTAGGCCAATCCAACGACAAGCCCCTTTGCTTCTATTTATAGGTGAACGTCCTAAAACCTCTAAACCTTTAAGATGTTTTTCTGCGTTGAAACTTCCGTGTGGCATTCCAACTTCTTTCTGACCAGTTTCTTTGTTGTGGCTTTTTAAAGTTATGTGTCTAGTGTCATCACCATTAAATATTTCTGAATAAAACTCTATAAACTTTGGGCTATGAGCAAGAAGAATTTCCATTAGTTATCCTTCTTAATTTTATGATTAAGCTTTCTAAAATGTTTGTATTGAAGGATAAGTTTTTTCCTAAATAAATCATTCTGTTCTGTTAGTTCAGCAACAGTTGTCTCATACTCTTCATTGTTCTCTCTAACTCTCTTCACATAAGCATTTTGACTTTGATACATCAAATCAAGTTTGTTTCTTAACCAGGTGTTATTTTTTCTTAAGTCTTTTATAGTTGCGAATTGTTTTCTATTCTCCATCTCATAACCTATGATTATATTTAGGTCATATGCCTGGAGTAGATTATTGACTTGCTTAACAGTCATTGGCTTATAGTTTGACTGTCTGGCTAAAGCCATCACACCCTTTATGAGTTGGTGTCTTTTTGGTTTCTTTTTAGATTGTTTGCACTTCTTTTTCGCCATTAGATACACTTCCATTTTTGTTCTTGGCGAATTTATCAATGTAATGGTTAATTAAAACTTCAACTGTTTTAGCTTTAGAAAGAGTATAACCTTCAACTAACTTATTGCTTAATAAGTCTAGTTTTTTATACGTATGATTTCGCAAAGAGATTGATTTATAATTGTGTTTATCAGTCATTTTGTTCCTTATTATTCTTTGTTTCTTTCATTCTTCTTTCTAGGTTCATTCTGGTATTTTTAAACTAGCAATACCATCAACCCCATATGTATTTGCATAGTCTAACCTCTGTCGTTCTAGTCTTTCATCTGCTCTTCTTTTTATAATAGTAGCCACATCTTCTCTTCCAGGTGCCATATCGTTTGGCTCTGGTGGACTAACTACTTCTATCTCTTTGGGTTTAACATATGATGAAACTATTGGTTTTGGTTTATCTACAAACTTTAATTCTTTTGGTGTCATTAATTTTTTCATTGTTGGGTTCTTTGCTTTATCTGTATAAAACTTTCTTTTCTCTACAGGTGTCATTGTGCTTTCAATAATTTCCCAGTCATTTAATTGTTTCCCTTGGTTCATAGGGTAAGTACTTCGGTCAACACTATTAAATTCTTTAGGTGGTGTAATTTCTTCTAAAGTATCTTTAACAAAGTCTTTATACATTGGTACTCTATTTAATTGGACTGCATTCTCTACAAATCTTTTTCTAGTCTCTGGAGTGTCTGGTTCATTATTGTATTTGTGATTTGTGTATTCAACCCAAGCAAGTGCTGGGTCTTTAGGGCTTAAAGTTTTATAAGCATTTTGTTTTGCTTTGACTAAATCTGTATTAAATTTATTTGGTAAATCTTTAGGTTTAACCCCAGGTGAACCCATAGGTTTCTTTAGGTTCTTAATTATAGATGAAAAAGGTTTCTCTCTGGATAAACTCTCATCACTACCAGTCTTATTTAATTCAAAGTCTACACTTTCGTATTGGTTTGTTGCTGGGTTGACTATAAACTTTTTTCTCATATTAAATTCCTTGATAGTAATTCTTGCAACATTAAATCTAGTTGTTTTATGGATTTACCTTCTAATTCTTTTTGTCCGTGGAATTTCCCTAGTTGCTGTAAGTAAAACAATCTGTCTTCTGCATTGGCTAAACTTAAGATACCCTCAAGGTTTGTTTTACCTTGGGGTACTTTAGGTTTAGAAGGACCACCATTCTCATAGGTAATTCTTTTATCTATATTATTTATGGTAGTCATTCGTGTAGGCATTAATTTAGTTTCCTATTTATTCCTGGTTCACTAATTAAGTATTTAAACTTTTTAGTAACTAGTTGGCTTTCTCTCTCTGGAATAACAATCTCGTTATTGCAATCATTACAAACTCTGAAGTCTGTTCCTTTAACAACTGGTTCTGGGTTATTTCCAAGAATACCACCAACACCTTCAAGTTTGTTTTCACAAAGATAACAATCTGTTACTGGGTTATCTGTTAAGTCTGTCCAATCGTAATCTGTTTTATAATCTTTAGGCATTTTTTACCTCACCTATTGGTTCAACTCTGTCGTTGGTAGTTCCTTCAACTAAATTATCAATCTGGCAATAGACTAATCTTAATGTACATCCAACACCGATAGCTTGGTTATAACCACTTGGTTGATAAGAAACTCTCATAGTAGTTCCATTCCATATACTTTTATCTTCTGGAAATGGACCACCAGACTTCTCATATAGTCTTGGTTTATATTTAGTTTTAAACTTAAAAGTAACGTCATCCCCTTCTATTACGTATGGTAATGAAGCCCTTTTAATTAAACCTGTATTACCTGGTTTAGCTTTATGTTGTTTGGCAACTTCTGAAGAAATAATATCATTTACTATTTTAATATCCTTCTGTGCTTCTGCTTTGTTTATCTTTAGTTTTACGTGATACACACCATCAGTATTATATTCCGTATCTGGTTTAGTTAGATAAGGATAGTTGGCTGTACCTACTGCTGTTAAGTTATTTTTCTTTATTACATCCATTAGATTTTACCTCTCTGTTTTATATTAACTATGTTTTCTTCAAGCTTCTTTGCTTCTGCAAACTCATAGTCATATGTTTTTTGTTTATTTACTTTGTTGCTGTAAATCCAATTAACTAACGCAATCGGTTCCCAACAAGCTTCTCTAAAACCACTTATTTCTAAATGGCCCATATCAGCTAAAGCACCACCCTTTTGAGTGTGTTCGCTCATATATCTTTTGAGTGTTGTATTGGAAATGCTTAACAGTTCATTGATTTCGCTTTGGCGATACCAAGGTTTAGCAAATTTGTAGTTATTAAATACAGTACTCATACCTGTAATGTAGTCATTCCGTGACAGAAGTCAAGGAATAGATATACTATTTTTTGCTTAAAAGGATTTGGGTGAGTAGGGCCTGTGGAACGATTTTATTAGTTTTGTGAAATTTGTAGTAACCTTCCTTAAATAGAAATTGCTGTGGTTTCTCTGCAATCAGCTTATTTAACAGCTTAACTTCTCTGTCGTAATCAAACTTAATATCTGGGTAATATCCATAGTAGTGTTCTTTAAATCTCTCATCATTACAAACTTTTCTAACTGTATCTATTTTAGGTTTTAAATAACCCTTTTCATTTTCTGCTATTCGTTCCCAAACAAATAAAGTGAAACGTATCATCTTCCAATTAAATCTTAAGTTCCCCTCACCTCTTGAGATAATATGATTACTTACGTGTCTAAATGCTTCTCCAGGTGAAACTTTAAGTCTTCTTAATCCTTCAACAAGGTCTCTCTCGGTTACAACAGGTTTATGTTTTGGCCCTTTGTAAAGTAGAGGTTCTATTTTTTCTACAGCTAACTTTGTATGCTCTTTAATAAGTTTGAGTTGTCTTACTAATTTTTGTACATCTTTCTTTGCCATACATCCCTTATAATCATTCAAAGGATAATGTCTATTATCTTTTAAAACTGAACACCTTACCTAGTTCATTGGACCTTTTAATTTGGTCTTTTCTAGTTTCTTTGTTGTAAAATCTACCTACTGTTTTGGCCCCATCTTTAGAACCAGGGTGTGATTTTTTTGCTACTTCAACTAAAGCTTCTACTTTGGATAAACCTTTAGACATCTGAAGTTTAACTTCTTCTGTCATATAAGTTTTACGTAAAGATTTAATTGACCCAGAGATACCTGTAAGTTTCCTTATGTCTTCCCAAGCTGTTCTTAAGGTTTTAAGTCTAGTCTTATCTGATTGTGCATAGTTACCAGTACCAACTTCTGCCCAATTAATCCGTGTGTGAGGAAATAACCAAGGGATAAACTTATACTTTTGGTTCCTATTGTATTGCCTATTTAATCTAGTTAATGCTCTGTTTATTGGACCATTAATATCTACTATTAAGTCTTTAGTTCTACCCCTACCTCTAGCTTTTCTTATTTCTTTACGTACTATAATTATGGGATTTCCTTCGGTGTCTTTAGTTACATCTGATTTCTTAAGTTTTAAAGCTTCTTCTGGTCTTAATACTGTAGTTCCTAAAAGCATTATACATTCACTTTGGAATGGTCTTGTTCTGGCTATTTTAATACAGCCAACATCAATAATTTTTCTCTCTTCTTCGTCATAAGATTTATCGTTCCATTTAGAACCAAGGAAATTACTCTCATCATCCACTACAATATTAATATCTTTTGTTGGGTCTGGTGGAATATTATCACCAAAGAAACCATTATTAATCGCATAGTTCCATAAACATTGAATAGCTTTAATATGGTTCTTCTTACCACCTGGAGTTCTAGGTCTAGCATTTAGAAACTTTTTAACTACACCATTATTTAGGTTATCTATAAGTAATGGACCAATATCTCCGTCATCATAAATGGATACTTGTTTAGCTTTAGATTGAATGTTTGTAGGTGGGTATTTAGTCCAGAATGTACTCCAAGTTAAACCACCATCTAACTCTGTTACACCCCAACCTTTGTCATTATCGTAAGAGTTTAAGTGTTTTAATCTCTTATGTTGTCCTATTAATATATTGGAAAACTGTCTTTGTGAGACTGAAGCTAACTTACCAACCTTACTCTTCCTTGGGTAATTGTCTTCAAGTAACCTTTGGATAACCTCTCTTACAGTCTTACTTTGAGACGTCATTACTTCTGCTTTAGTCTTTACTTTATCTTTAGGATTAAACTTCCAGAATGAACCAGAGGGGTCATAGTATTTTTTCTTTAGGTTAAGTAATGCTTCTTCCATCTGAAGTGTGCCAAACAGTCCAGGTATAAACTCAAAGGCCATAACATCTTTGATACCATTGAACATATAGTGATATTGGAAAACCTTTTTATTAGTTTTAGGTGTGTATCGTAATGACATTCCTTTTGGTGAACCAGATTTATCTTTGAATTTTATTTCTAATCTTAACCTTTTGATAACAGTACCAACGTGGTTCAAGTCAGTAATGGCTTCATCATTCCAATTAATCCGTGGTTTCCTAGTGGATACTTTTGTGTTATCTTTCGGTGTTGTTGTCATATCTGTTAATATTGTGATAATGACAAATCAATCAAGCTAACATTAGAGTTTTGGTCTAGCTTGGTCTAGTTGGCCACGTGGGAGAATGGTTATCCAGAGGATTGCAAATAGTATGTTCTGGAAGTACGCAACACTCAATCACCCAACGTTTATCACAATAATTTAATTCAACCATACTATTATAGGTCCTTCAAGTGTCTGGTGGATACCTGGTGGATACTTTTACATACTTATAGGGGTCCTAACGTGTTTTGGTTTTTTAATGGGGTAATAAAGGGCATACAACCCCTGTGTAGAATTAGGTACTTTATATCTACTCTATATACTTGGTTTTAGACAGTCGTAGGCAATCAAAACATAATGACCCCCACCCCTTTTTTCTTAAGTACCTAACCTAAAAAAATAAAAAAAATTATTTTTGAAAAAATATTTGAAAATGAAATTTGAATATGAAGGCCTAGGTTTAAGAGGGTATGAGTACTGTCAAACGACTAGACCTTCAAAGGTATTACTAATGAACCTATAATATAAAGGTTTAAAGAATTATTGTAAGTGGTCCGATAAAAGAAATGCCCCTCATCTTCCTTTATTTTTTTGCCTTACGAATTGCGTCATCTAAATGTTTAAACTTACCTGGTTTATAGTCTGCCCCAGGTTCTCTAACTTTAGGTTCACTCCAGGTGTACTCTGTGGGTCTAGTGTCTTCTTTAGTTTCTGAACAGACATCATAATAATTATAGTTTTTATTAGGTTTAAAACTAGTGTCTACTCTCTGTTGGTCATCTGCAAGATAACTATGGGTATACCTTCGGTTATTACTTTGGTTCAGTCCACCATAGTACTTTGGTTCCTTAAAGTTTCCTTGGGCTTTCTCTAGTAGTTCTCTTTGGTATTCTCTCTCGGATAATGCAATTTTGTTAATGTTTCTATCAAAGACTTCTTGAGGTACTCTCTTTGTAATTACATTCATTATCCTTTGTTCGTTAGCATACTTGAATGCGTTGTTTGTATATTTGGCTTCGCCCCTATGTGTTGCCCCTCTATTTACTTTTGACCAATCTTTTTTCTTCTTATTTGTTTCATTCCATCTTCCTGGTGGTCTGATACGAGTGGTCTTATCAACCATAGAAACACCTGGTCTCTTGAACAGGTATTTTTCTCCATCAAATCTGTATTCTAAATTATCTTTGTTGCCACTTCTCATTCGGCAACGCACAGCATTTGTTGTTATACCTAGCTTATCTGCTATTTGTTTCTTTGTTAAACAATATTGGTCTAACTCTGCCTGTCCTTTTAGTATGGTCATAACGTAATTATACTATGGTCTGAAGGTATGGTTTAATACTTTTTGTCCTTTAACAGTACGACCCTACCTACCCTTAAAGTAACCTCTTTTTATTATTTTAGTTTACTTACGGACCCATTGAGAATGTTAGTGGTATCTCTGGGTGTGTATGGTGTTCCCAAAGTTTACTTAATGAGACTAAAGAAGTCTTCCATATTAAGTATGACTAAAGGTTCTCTGGTGTTCATCTTACAGATTACTACAGGTGTTAAATTATGGTGGCCCTTACTGGCCTGTTTATACCAATCATATATTGTCTTCATCTTCTGTTGATTTTTAACTTCAAACTGACAGCCGACTAGCTTTTTTCCTACTCTGGATAATATAATGTCTGGTCCTGTCTGACCATTTGAAGCTGTTGTTACATCTTTCTTTTTAAGGTGTGGAAATGTTTTAAGTATCTTATCTCTCACCAGGTTCTGCAACAAAGCTGATTTTCTTTTTCTACTCATCTGCTTCATTGGTTTCTTTCTCTTTTTCTTTTTATTTCAATCCAAGGGGTGTTGGTTTGGTCCTTATCGTACTTATGTTCGTGGTGGTCTTCGTGTTCTTCAATCTCTTCAAATCTCTTATTAATCACACCCATATCACCCCCACTCAAATTCCATTCTGGGTTACTATCACCAACAGTACCAATAGGTTTCCAACATTCATTTACTATTTGGCTTTTAGTTTTATCTGCAAAGTAATCGTGATTACGTACAATGAATATCATAGGGTGTTTACGAGTACGTCTGTGTTTACATTCCCCTACTCTCTCTGCACCTAATTGAATTAGAAATTCTGCAAAGTCGTTAAGCTTACCTTTAATGTTGTATTCTTTTTTCATATATATCCAAGCTTGGTTTAAACTTATTACTGACTGGTCAAAGGGTTCTTCTCTTTGGTAAAGCAATGTTTTAATTTCGGTATATAAAGGTGTGCCACCACTTTCAGCCATCTCTTTTAAGAAGTCAGTCTTTAATGATTTTCCTGCGTGGTCAAATCCTGGAGTAAACTTTCTGCTACTTAAGTAACCCTTTACGACACTAGTAAAAGTATTTGGATAATCGTCTGGGTATTTCAACCAGTTCCACATAGGGTCAAAAAAAGTATCTCCACCCATTTGCTCTCTGTCTTTAGCAACATCAATAGGTGTATATCTAGCTTCATCAAAAGACATTGCCATTGCGTCTTTAAAATTTGTAGAGAACATTAAGCATATTGTTGAAAAAACCTGTCTCCACTCTTTGAACAAAGGTCTACTATCGTGTAGTTCCTGTGTAATTAAAGGTTTCAATCTATTAAGGATTGATTTCTTTTCTTCTATATTTCCATCAATTTTTATCTCATCAACAAAGACTAATTGGTTTTCTATAAAGCTTAACTCTCTGGCTATCGCATTGTCTGGTTTTATTATGGTACAATTCTTTGAACCTAAAGACTGTCTAATAATTTCAAACAAAGTTGATTTACCTGTTTGATATTGTTTTGAATGTAGAACAATAGCACTTCTAGTTTTCACTCCAGGTCTTTGGAATGGCATAGATAAATGGTCCAGTAAGTATTCACTTAACTTAAACTCAACATCTTTACCTTTTATAATTCTAGTTCCAGTTCCTTCTTTTTCAGTTAGACCTTCTACTAAAGTCATAAACGTATCTAATTCTTTTCTTCTCTCTGGAGTATCTGGAAGCATTATCTCTAATTTTCCTGGCTTGTAATGGTTTAATACAAGTAACCCTTCGTCATTTTTACTAATAGGGTCTTTATTTTCTTTGTATAAATCTGGTCTATAAACACCTAACTCAACCATCTTCTTCTCTTTGGATTTAGCAAAGTAATTTACAGGTACACCAGTTTCTTTTGTGGCTATTTCCCCATAGATTATATTCATATTTTTTCTAGGGTACTGCTGTTCTGTGGACTTATCATAGAAGAAGTCATCAAGTTTCATATAGATAACATTATCAAGAAATGCTTTTTGTTCTTCACTTCTCTCTGTTTCTCCGAAACCTTTTAGTAGGTCCGACTTAACTGATATGTCAGTAGCTTCTTTAATGTACGTATTGATACGTTCATCAAGATATTCTTTTGTATACTCTTCTTTTTTAACACTCTTTTCTAAATGGTTTTTGTATAATTCAAATTCTGTATCGTCTAAAGATTCATCAAAGTTCTTATTAACTTCTTTAAGTATCGCTACGTCTAGGTGATTATGCTCAATGTATAAACGACAGTTAAATAAAACCTTATGTCTCCCTGGAGAAACTGAAGCAACACTTGAAGCAATCATAGGGTGTTTACGATACTTAACTCTAAATTCAAATTGTTCTTTAGTTAATGGTTTCCCTGAAGGTGAATAAGCAACTGCAACATTTTTTAAATCTTTATTGTTACTGTAAGGCATAAACATCCAGTATCCTGGTTTATTATCTGCAACAGTCCAAGCTTTAGGTAACGTATGGGTAAGGTCTACATCTTTGCCATAAACTTTTTTAAACTTCTGTTCTAACTCTTCTGCAATTTTTCTAGCTTCCTTAACGTCAGTCCAATCGTCTAGGAAATAATAAATATGCCATCTTCCAGAAGTTGAGCTTACTGGTATTGCTTCCACACTAATCTTAAAGCAACTACTACAGAATTCTTTAGGGTCAGTATCTATATCTATATCTAAAGCAATCCAACGACAAAGGCCTATGCTTCTATTCTCGTCTTGGATTATTTTTACTGGTGATATTCCAAAGGTACTTCTACCAGATAAATGGTCTTCCCAGTTTATGTGTTGTTGTTGTTCTATTGCGTTCTTTTTTTCTTCACCTTTTTTGTCTATGTAGTAACCAGTAAACATTCCTCTTTTACCAATAGCACCTTCAAATATTTGTTTAATATCCATTAGTTATCCTTCTTAATTTTATGATTAAGCTTTCTAAAATGTTTGTATTGAAGGATAAGTTTTTTCCTAAATAAATCATTCTGTTCTGTTAGTTCAGCAACAGTTGTCTCATACTCTTCATTGTTCTCTCTAACTCTCTTCACATAAGCATTTTGACTTTGATACATCAAATCAAGTTTGTTTCTTAACCAGGTGTTATTTTTTCTTAAGTCTTTTATAGTTGCGAATTGTTTTCTATTCTCCATCTCATAACCTATGATTATATTTAGGTCATATGCCTGGAGTAGATTATTGACTTGCTTAACAGTCATTGGCTTATAGTTTGACTGTCTGGCTAAAGCCATCACACCCTTTATGAGTTGGTGTCTTTTTGGTTTCTTTTTAGATTGTTTGCACTTCTTTTTCGCCATTAGATACACTTCCATTTTTGTTCTTGGCGAATTTATCAATGTAATGGTTAATTAAAACTTCAACTGTTTTAGCTTTAGAAAGAGTATAACCTTCAACTAACTTATTGCTTAATAAGTCTAGTTTTTTATACGTATGATTTCGCAAAGAGATTGATTTATAATTGTGTTTATCAGTCATTTTGTTCCTTATTATTCTTTGTTTCTTTCATTCTTCTTTCTAGGTTCATTCTGGTATTTTTAAACTAGCAATACCATCAACCCCATATGTATTTGCATAGTCTAACCTCTGTCGTTCTAGTCTTTCATCTGCTCTTCTTTTTATAATAGTAGCCACATCTTCTCTTCCAGGTGCCATATCGTTTGGCTCTGGTGGACTAACTACTTCTATCTCTTTGGGTTTAACATATGATGAAACTATTGGTTTTGGTTTATCTACAAACTTTAATTCTTTTGGTGTCATTAATTTTTTCATTGTTGGGTTCTTTGCTTTATCTGTATAAAACTTTCTTTTCTCTACAGGTGTCATTGTGCTTTCAATAATTTCCCAGTCATTTAATTGTTTCCCTTGGTTCATAGGGTAAGTACTTCGGTCAACACTATTAAATTCTTTAGGTGGTGTAATTTCTTCTAAAGTATCTTTAACAAAGTCTTTATACATTGGTACTCTATTTAATTGGACTGCATTCTCTACAAATCTTTTTCTAGTCTCTGGAGTGTCTGGTTCATTATTGTATTTGTGATTTGTGTATTCAACCCAAGCAAGTGCTGGGTCTTTAGGGCTTAAAGTTTTATAAGCATTTTGTTTTGCTTTGACTAAATCTGTATTAAATTTATTTGGTAAATCTTTAGGTTTAACCCCAGGTGAACCCATAGGTTTCTTTAGGTTCTTAATTATAGATGAAAAAGGTTTCTCTCTGGATAAACTCTCATCACTACCAGTCTTATTTAATTCAAAGTCTACACTTTCGTATTGGTTTGTTGCTGGGTTGACTATAAACTTTTTTCTCATATTAAATTCCTTGATAGTAATTCTTGCAACATTAAATCTAGTTGTTTTATGGATTTACCTTCTAATTCTTTTTGTCCGTGGAATTTCCCTAGTTGCTGTAAGTAAAACAATCTGTCTTCTGCATTGGCTAAACTTAAGATACCCTCAAGGTTTGTTTTACCTTGGGGTACTTTAGGTTTAGAAGCACCACCATTCTCATAGGTAATTCTTTTATCTATATTATTTACAGTAGTAGTTCGTGTTGGCATTAATTACCTCTCACCTCAAACTCTTTGGGCATTGGTTTATTTCTAAACTTATTATGTCCAGAAGTTTCTGGTCGTTCTCTTTGTAAGTTTTGTTCGTCATTGATGTAGGCCTTAATCATCTTATTGGTAAACCCTAAAGATTTCATAATCACTCTAGGTTTCACTAGGTTGTCATTAGCAATCCAATAACTAACTTGATTAAGAAGTTTCTCTTTGTCAGTTTTAGTTCCCAATACAAAACAATTATCCTTAACTGTCATTCCAAATTTAGAAGCAAGGGATTTGGCTTCGTCTTCAGTTAACATCTTTGTACCGAATGTTTCTTCTACTGGTTCATCTGTTAAGTCAGTCCAATCGTAATCTGTTTTATAGCTCATTAGTAATTCCCTTCTACAACAACTGGGTCAACTTTATCAAAACCACCAGTATTACTTTGGCCCTCAACAAGTTTTTTTATCTGGGCACCTTTAAGTCTTAACGTGCAACCAATACCAGTAGTGGCTACGTTATAACCAATAGGTTCATAGTTAACTCTCATAATACTTCCACCCCAGATACTTTTGTCTGAAGGTATAGGTTCTAAATTATGGTCTACTATTGATGGCTTTTGAGTAAATGGTTCTCTTGTCTTTCCATTTATTCCACTAGCTTTAAGTTTAAATTTAAAGATTATAAAATCACCTTCAGCTACGTAAGGTAATGGTGCTCTCTTTAAAAGTGCAGTATCGCCAGGTTGTTTCTTATGTTGTTCAGCTACTTCAAAAGATATAACTTCGTTAATAGCTTTGATATCTTCCTGGGCTTCTTCTTTTTTAACTTTAAGTTTAACTTGGTATAAACCCTCTTTGCTAAACCCATAGTCTGGTTGTGTTAAATGAGGATATTCAGCTTCCCCAAATGGTGTAGTCTTTAGTTTACTCATAGTGATATGCCTTCCTTTTTGTTTAGATTGTTTGCTACAACTTTAAGTCCATTCTTAATTTCTTTTTGTTGAATGTGCTCATAGTCGTATTTAGGTTGGAACGTCATTATCTTTTCTAAATGACTTTGAAACGCATAAGGTTCAACTAACCACCCTTTTATTCCTGGTAGTTTAAAGAAACCTATTGTTTCAATACCTTTACCCTCTTCATTAACATCAGCCATTATTCGTCTAACTGACATTTCCTTATATGAGAAAAGCTTAAGCAATTCTGCCAATGGGTAATAAGGTTTTGTATATTTAAATTGTATTACAACGTTATCCATATAGTTAATATATGGATTGACCAGTTGAATGTCAACTGGTATTTACAAGTTTATCTCAACTTATCCAGAATTTCCTGGGGTATATGTCTTTTCTGTCCTACCTTAAATCCTTCTTCAATAAAGTGTTTGGACTTAAATATTGGGAATTGTCTAGGGTCAGTTATTAAAAGATTTAAATTTTTTACTTCTTTGGCTTCATTAAATTCACCAGTTTGTTTATGTGTAGCCCAAAGTCTTTTGTATTTAGGCATAGCAACAACTCTTCTTATGCTCTCAATCTTTGTGCCTAACATATTAGCTTTATATTCTTTATGTCTTTGCCAGATATATAAAGTGAACCTCATCATCTTCCATAAGCTTCTGAAATTGCCAGGGTTTGTTTGAGTAGATTTCTTTAGAATACTAATGGCAGTCTTAACATCAAGTTCTTCCTTCTTTAGAAAAGAATGTAGTTCGTCCATTTCTTTTGACGTTATGGCTTTCATAGATAATCAGTACAAATCCAACTGGTATTTGTCAACTATCACGTTTCATTTGTATAACTTTAGATAATTGTTTAGCTCTTTTAATTTGGTTCTTAACAGTAGGTTTATAATAATGTGTTTTAATAGTCTGTGGATTTCCTGGGTGAGTGCTATCACTTACAGTTTCAATAGCTTCATCTTCGGTTTTACCCAGGTCTCTCTCGGCTTCAACTCTTTGTGATAACATAGTTTTTCTCAAGGTCTTTAACGAACAGTCAACTCCAAGTTTCCCTCTGATTAACTCAAAGGTTTCTGACACATCTTGTATATGACAAGTGTTCTCTTGGGCATAACCAGGGTCAACTACAAGTTTCTCTAGGTTTATCCTAGTAGATGGAAAGGCCCAGGGTACAAAATTGTATTGAGGATTTAATTTATAGTAATGGTTTAAGTCATCAATAATACTTTGAATGAAAGGTGTTATTGGAATTATTTTATCTTTAACTTTTATTCCTTTGCTTCTGTTTTTCTGTATGGCTACCCTTACTAAAATATGGTCTTCTTTAAAATCTGACTTCAATAGTTTTGGGGCCTCTGTTGGTCTTATGTCTGCTTCCAACTGTAATTCTATTAATAATGTTTGAAAGGGTCTTTGTGGTTTTACCTCTTCAATAATATTTATTAAGTCTCTTATCTGGTCATTCTCAAGGATTGTATTGTTATGTTTAGAACCTTTGAATTTAGTTTTACTTGGTCTCTTTAATTCAACTCCACCTTCTTTCATTGACGTTGGGTCTACTGGTCTCTTATCACCAAAACACTTCAAGGTGTTTCTACCAAACCCCCATAAGTACTGAAGAGCTTTTAGAATATTAGATTTATAACCGAAGGTTCTTTCTTTTTCTTCAAGATACCTTTCAACAATACCAGGGGTTAAGTTATCAATAAGGGTTGAAGATATTTTATTATCGTAAAGAG
>Ga0209337_1001415_pt1 | contig 18213 bp, 8 predicted proteins | sample LinPmetageLP53_FD_184044 | JGI IMG/M metagenome (GOLD analysis project Ga0209337, IMG submission 184044) | Marine viral communities from the Pacific Ocean - LP-53 (SPAdes) (version 2) | ecosystem: Environmental > Aquatic > Marine > Oceanic | place: Pacific Ocean | collected 2010-02-08 | reverse complement strand
TTATAACAGGTAACTGGCAGATAAACGCCGCGTATGACACTACGGCTTGGTTAGACGGTTATCCATTATTATGGCAACAGCAGTTAGGTCAAAGATATGGTTTAAATCCTGAAACAACTCAAAACAACGGTTGGTATTTAATAGACGAGAGAAAAGGTACGTTTAACTTTTCTAGCAATTTACATAAACAACTTGTAACAATAGAGTATATATCAGATGGCTTAGCTACAGATTTAGAAACTAAAGTACCTAAACTAGCTGAAGACGCAATGTACGCTCATATAAACCATGCTATATTGGCTAGCAGAATAAATCAGCCTGAATATATAGTACAAAGATATAAAAAAGAACGTAGTGCAAAATTAAGAAATGCTAAAATAAGATTATCAAATATTAAGATTGATGAAATAGCTCAAGTTATGAGGAATAAATCTAAATGGATAAAACACTAATACATGGCAAAAGTTAAAAATACCTTTTTAAAAGGTAAAATGAATAAAGACTTAGACGCTAGACTTCTTCCTAATGGAGAATATAGAGATGCTCAAAACTTACAGGTAAGTAGATCTGAAAGTTCAACTGTTGGTGAGTTTGAAAATATTTTAGGTGACCTAGCTGTTGCCAGCACTGGATCAGAAACTGTTAAAATAATAGGTCAATTTTCTGATACTACTAATAATATTATATATTTTTTTGCTACTGATCATTTTGACTCTAACACTAAAGCTCCTAACACAGCTACATGTAAAATATTTTCATACAATATTACTACAGGTTTAGTTGTTACTTTAGTTAGTGGTTATTGGTTAAACTTAAATCAAACTTTTCCTATAAATTCAGTTAATCTTGTAGAAGAATTATTATTTTGGACTGATAATTTAAATCAACCTAGAAAAATAAATATTACATTAGCTAATCCAGGTAATTTAGCTTTACCGGTTTATTATTTTAATGAAGATCAAGTTTCAGTAGCTAAATACTATCCTTATCAACCAATAGTTGCTTTTGATAGAGTTGATCATAGGGTTGGTGGATCTGCTGTAAGTAATAGTAATATTGTAGCGTGTGATCAAAACGTTAGTGACGTTAAAGTTGGCGATATAGTAACTGATAGAGACAGAGACTTTGGAACAGCTTTAGCTATAACCAGTTTAGTTACAGTTATACAAATAACAGCAAGCAATACAGTTAAACTGTCAGCACCAGTAACTTTAGCAGCTGGATTTAAAATACAGTTTAGTAGGCCTACAATGACAAACAAAGCTTCACTTGAAGTTAGTGATTATTCATTAATAGAACCAAGTTATACAGTAGCAGGCACGGCAGCAGGAAGTGATATAACTATCGTTAACACTAAGTTTAACACAACACCTGTTTTAGGTATGTATGTAACTTGTCCTAGCATTGCGAGTGGTTTTGGTAGCAGTGGCTTTGGGTTAACACCAGTTAACACAGGTGTCATAACAAGCGTGGTGGTTGGTAATACAAGCACAGTAATACAAGTAGATGTTACTAATACGTTGGTTGCTGAAAACTCTCCAGACATATTAATAGGTAAAAACCCAGACTATGATTCTCAATGGAAGGGTGATCCAGATTTTTTAAAACAAGAATACGTTAGATTTAGTTATAGATTTAAATTTGTTGATGGTGAGTATTCTTTAATGGCGCCTTTTAGTCAAATAATGTTTATACCTCAACAATACGGAGAGTTTGGTAAAGGAAGAGCTACACAAAACGAAGACATGGAAGAGGCGTATAAAAGCACTATAGTTTCTTGGATGCAAAACAATATAGACAATATTCTATTAAAAATACCAGTACCTCAAAGCATAGCCACCTCCCAACAGTTACTTAGAACAAATACAGCAGCAAAATTGATAAACAATATGCATGTTGAATCTATAGATGTTTTATATAAAGAATCAGACTCACTAGCTGTAAAAGTTTTAGATACTGTTAACATAACAAATACTACTTCTTTTAGCACTATTGGTTTTCAAGATTTAGTCAATGGTGATGTTGTTCAAGATTATATTAATTATAATTACGAATCAAGCAAACCCTATAAGACGTTGCCTGAAAATCAAACAGTAAGAGTTTATGATAAAGTTCCTGTAAAAGCATTAACTCAAGAAATAATAGGCAATAGAGTTGTGTATGGTAACTATGTAGATAAACACAGTAGTCCTTTGTCTATTAACTATAGCGCTTCAACAGCGGATAAGTCTGTAATTTATGATAACTATGTTCAGTTTACAAACAGTTCATTAAAAGAAAACAGAACATATCAAGCTGGAATAGTACTAGCTGATAGATATGGTAGGCAGTCTACGGTTGTTTTATCATCTTTAGACGAAGTAGCTAACTCTGCTGGATCCACAGTTTACGCTCCATACAAAAAATACCAAGACAATAATGTTTTTGGTTGGTTAGGCGATTCGTTAAGAATTACTTTTAACGCAGCTATACCTGTTGACAATCCTGGTCCTGGAGAGTTTAACGTTATAACAAAACCTTTAGGTTGGTATTCTTACAAAGTAGTTGTTAAACAAACAGAACAAGATTATTACAATGTTTACTTACCTGGTTTTGTAAATGGTTATCCTGTTACACAAGATGTTGAACAAGATGAAACTGCTTTTACAATATTAATAGGTGATAATATAAATAAAATACCTAGGGATTTAACAGAAGTTAGTGGTCAGCAAACTCAATTTAATAGCAGTGTAAGACTATTTGGCAGAGTAAATAACCCAAACATTAACAACAGACAACAAGGAACTCCTATTTTTCCTTTTACTAATCACTCTGTGCCTTATAATCAACAATATTATCCAGGTATAAAATCTGATTTTGTAAGAAATATAACAACAACCCAAGACGGGGAAATACAAACATCACCATTTCAAGCTGCTAAAACAGCTGGACCATTTAGCAACGCTGATGGTAAAATACCTTGGGGAACCACACCAGCTTTACAACCTCTTTATAATGGTGACTCAAATCCTTATTTTGCAGAAATTAGTGTTGGTCAAATTAATATTTCAACCAACGAAACATCATCAACCCTTGCTTCAAAAAACAGAAGTAATCAATTAGGCGCTATTTGCACTTCAGTCGCGCCCGGTACTACATCAGTTATTACTATGCAACCTTTTTTAACTGTTTCTGAAACAGCCCCGGTTGTATCTTTGTTAGATATATTTTGGGAAACATCTTCTACTGGTAGAGTAGACACGTTAAACGCAAATATAAACGCTCAATATGATGGATTAGTTGCTGTAACTAGTCCTAATAATGCTTTTTTAGAAAACTTAGCACCGGGTGGTCTTATTGTGGATGATTTTAAGTTTGTAGATGGTGGTGGTACACAAAGAACTAATTTAACAAGCGCTGTTATATCTAGCGTAATTGTTAATACAAATCCAACAACAACTTTAGATGTTACTAATTTTGAATTAATAACAAATGCTGATGGTAGTTATGATCTTAAAACAGGATCGGCAAGTACTACAGGAACAGATGCTTACTTTTGGTATGGAACTAATTCACCTACTGTTAATAATTACACGTTGCAAATCGATACAATTTATGCTTCTCCAGGAGGTCAAGTATTTCCTGATACAATAAGTATGAATGTAAAACTACAAAATGAAACTCCTGGAACTTTAACAGGAACTCAATGCCCTATAACTTTAAGCGGTGTTGATGCTCCTTCTGTAAACGATACTATTATATTTAATTATTTAACAGGCGAAACAGTTGGGGGTACTGCAAATTATGGTAAAATGGATAACGGTAGTGTTGATCCTAATAACTTACAAACAGAATTAACTTTTGCTATAGGTACTCAAGTTGATACTAATGGAACAATTAATATATTTGAATTTGCTAATAACACTGACGGCGTGCTTAGAGTAAAATCTAATTCATCACTGGTAACAGGAGAAACCTATACAATTCTTGTAAACGTTACAGATAATAACGGTGATACAACAAGTACAGCTCCTTATACAGGTATAACTTATGGTTGTTCGCTTAGTTTTACTGTTGGTGCACAACATATAAATAGAGCGCCTTGTAACGGACCTATACTTACAGGTTTAAATAATGGCTGTGGAAACTACAGACAAATATGGGCTTTTGTAAATAGTCTATCTCAAACAGGTGCAGCTGGTGGCCTAGGTAGTTATCCTTCAACAGGTATACCTACTATATTCTACGGCACTTCAAATAATTATCAGTATTATAATGTAGCTGTAAAATACAGTAACACTATAGTAGGAACGACATCTAACGGTGGTTTAAACTCTGGCGCAACAATGTATATAGAACCTACTTTAAGATTTTTACCTAATAGCAGCAATAATCCAGGAGGTAATGTTTATTACACAATACAACATAGAACAAGCTCTGGTGCTTCTTGGGTACCAGCAGTGTATTATCAATACCAACCTGGCGGAGGTTCGTTAGTACAAAGCTCAGGAACTATAGGCACTGCAAATTATTTAAATGGTAGTTATATAAGTGGAGGAGCTACAGATTATAAAACAAAATATTGGTTTAATGTTGCTGGTGAATACAGAGTACTAACTAGTTATGTACAAGGTCAAATATGTAGCACTAGTGATTCTGATAAAATAAAATTCTTTCCGGATTTTGGAGATGGAACTTATACTAACCAATGTAATTTAGGACCACTGTAAAAGGAAAAATAAATAAAAACAAGTAATAATTAATATATATGGGAATCACTATTGAAGTAGGTTATTTTAATACCTTTGCGTTAAAGAGACTAGCTAGCACTGCTTCACCACAAGTTGCTGACCCTAATGAAGACTGGTACTTAGAAGAATCAAGGATAAAAGGTGGTTACAATAATGCTAGCGTTGACTTTGGTGTTAAAGCTTATTTAGTAGAAGATGAATCTCAACAGTCTCGTAGAGGAAATTCTCTTATATATTCTGGAGTTTATAATTCTAGAACTGGTATTAACAATACAAACCAATTTAGTGTAGCAGAAGAAATAACTAGAAGCGTAGATCCTATAGGTGGAACTATACAAAAGTTATACGCAGAAGATACTAATCTTATAGTTTTTCAAGAAAAGAAAGTTAATAGAGCTTTGATAGATAAAGACGCTATATATTCTGCTGAAGGTTCTGCTATAACAACAACTGCTAACTTAGTTATAGGACAAATAACTCCTTACGCAGGTAATTGGGGTATAGGAACTAATCCAGAATCATTTGCAGTATACGGGTATAGAAAATATTTTGTTGATAGAAATAGAAATTCTGTGTTAAGGTTATCTCAAGATGGTATAACTGAAATATCTAACTATGGTATGAGTGATTACTTTAGAGATAAATTAGGTTTAATAACTAGCACTGGAAGATTAACAGGTGGTTATGATATACATAATCAAAACTACATACTTAGTATGACTAACACGTTTGAAGCTACTGAGTTTCAAACTTTAGCTTTTGATGAAAGAAGCCAAGGTTGGACTACGTTTTATTCGTATAATCCTAGCTTTATAACAAGTTTAAATGGCAGCATGTATAATAGCAAAGCTGGTAAATGGTATCAAAGCTACGTGGCAAATGCACCAAGAAATGTTTTTCACAATCAAACAGGCGCTAGCATAAAACCTAGCAGTGTTACTTTTGTATTCAACCCAAACCCAGATAAAATGAAAAACTTTAACACTATTAGCTACGAAGGTACTAATGGCTGGGAAGTTACGTCTATAACTAGTGATGAAACAGGGTATGATGAAAACGTTGATGAATCAGGATATGAATCACTACAAGACACAGCTTCAACTATATGGAGTTATGATCAAGGTCAATACCAAGAAAATGGAATAACGCAATATGCTGGATTTGCAAGAAAACAAAACAATTACGTTGCTGCTATTAAAAGCAACACACCAGCTAGAATAGGTGAAGTTATATTTGGTAACTCAATGATGGGTATAAAAGGATATACAGCAACTATTAAAATGACAAACGATACTACAAGACCTGTTACAGCTAACGGTCAAACAGTACAATTAACCGCTACTGATGCTAATGGTTTAAAAGAACTTTTCAGTGTAGGTAGTGTGTTTACTATAGAATAAAATTATATGCAATTAAATATTAGAAAATTAGTAGAAAACGACTGGGACATTTTAGTGGCTTGGTGGTTGGAGTGGAAGTACTGGAAAGTCGCACCACCCAAAGATTTTTTACCTGATAACGGAACTGGAGGTTTTATGGTTGAAAAAAACAATATACCTATAGTCGCCGGGTTTTTATATTTTACTAACTCACAAGGCGTGTTGTTAGAATGGATAGTATCTAACCCACAATACAAAAATAAAGACAGAAAAGATGCTGTAGAATTATTAATAATAGCAGCAGAAGAATTTGTAAAAAAATCTGGTAAATCTTATATATTTAGCATTGGTAGAAATGCTAATTTAATTGAAACACATAAAAAACTAGGTTATACGGTAGATCCTAAACCTTCTCATGAAATAATAAAAACAATTTAATATGGCAGCAGTAACAGCAGCAGTGGCAGGTACAGTAGGTGGCGCGGTCGTAAAAGGTCTCGGCGCTAGAAAAGCTAGAAGAAGAGCAGCGGCTAAAGCTAAAGCTGCGCGTAGAGCTATAAACGATTTAGAAAACAATAGACAAGATCCAATAAACCCTTTTGATAATCAAAGTAGTTTAGCTGATATGGCTCAAGATTTAAGTGGATCTATGAACAATCCAATGGCTAACTTAGGTGTGGCAACTCAAGCCGCGGAAATGCAAGCAGAAGAGGCAGATATAGCACTAGCAAATACTCTAGATACACTAAGAGCCACAGGGGCTGGTGCTGGAGGGGCTACAGCGTTAGCGCAAATGGCGCTTAAGAGTAAAAAAGGAATCAGTGCTAACATAGAACAACAAGAAGCTACTAATCAAAAAATGAGAGCTCAAGGCGAAGCTGATTTACAAAGAAGACAAACGGCTGAAGCGCAAAGAGTTCAAGGTATGAAAATAGATGAAGAAGTTAGAGTGCAAAATGCAGAGTCGCAAGGTAGAGCGTTTGAGTTTAATACTCAAGAAAATAGAGATAATACAAAATTAGGAAGATTGTATGGACAACAAGCAAGCGCTGAAGCAAATCAAGCAGCGGCTCAAGCTAGCGAAACCAATGCTATAGCTGGAGGGATAGAAGGTCTTGGTAGTCTATTTGGACCTTAATAAAAAATAAAACATGGCAGAACAAGGATCACAAGGATATCCAATATACGTTGTTAAACCGTATGATGAGAAAGAAATAAAATCAATATCGTCACCTTTTACGCAGCTAGCAGCTAGATTAAAAGCTGAAAAAGCATCTTACACGGCTAAGCAGCAAGCATTAAGAAACGCAGAGGCTATTCTTTATATGAAAAAAGCTGAAGATCTTGATGGTATAAAAACAACCGGTAACGTTTCGTATGATAAAAACATGAGGTTTTATATGGATGAAAAAGTAAATCAATATGTTGATATAAAAAACGGTATGGATTCTGGAAGAGTTGATGCAAGAACAGGCGCTAGAGCTTTGCAGTCTATAAATAATCAAATTGATATATACAAAAGAAATGCACCTAACGTATTAGCTATAGCTAATTACGCTAAAGAAAATGGCGCAGGTGGCAATAATACATTGTCAAAATTAAATGATCCTAATATGGAGATTTTATTTCAAAAATTATTACAAGGATCAGGTGACTTAAGTTTAGGAGAAAAAGACGGTGTTTTGCTTTTAAAAGGAAAAGGCTTTATAACTAATCCAGATAATAAAGAAGAAATTCCTTGGAAGTATGATTTAAATATTAATGAATTTGAAAAACTATTTGCTCAAGAAGAAGATATTATTAGGACTATACCTACAAAAGAAGACCTAGGCCTAGAAGGTATTGCAAAACCTTTAATGGCTGCAATGTCTAGTTCAGGGTTTTATAAACAAACAAAAGAAGGTAAAAACGGAAACACTAGTACTGTTGATTATTTTAATATAGACCAAATAAAATCTTCGCTAGTAGGACCATCGAGTGGGCCTATAGATTCTATAATACGTGGAGGTGATGCTGATACTATCTGGTCTGATATGTTTTTAAAAGGATGGGATATAGATACTATAAAAGATAAAGAGTTACTTTGGGACGCTGCTAGTACTAGAGATTACACAATAGAGCATCCAACTGGAGTTACTTACAAAGGTACAATGATGTCTATAATGAAACAATATTTAGCAGATGAAGTTATATCAATGATACCATCGTCACAGCAGGTTCAATTTCAAAGAGATGGCAATGGTGATCCAAATCCACAAGGTGGTGTTGTTGCTGGTGATAAAAATTACACTTGGAATAAAAACTTAAAAAAAGACAAGGAAGAAATTGGTGACAATAAAGCTCTTGAAACTTTAAATATATATCTTGAGGATCCAGAAGGTTCTATGCAGTCTACGCTTCCCTCAGGTAGTTCAGTAACAGAAAACGCTGGTATAATAACAATTACAACACCTGCAACAGAAGACACAGAAGCTTCAGAAAATACTTACGATTTAAACAAAGAAAGAGACTTTATAGATTATTATTTAAAAATAAGAGAACGAAAAGGAATGTTCAAAGGAAGCGCTATTGAAAGTCAAGATAATAGACAAGATTTTGAACAAGAACTTAAAAAAGCTTTTAAACAAAAAAAAGGTAAAAAGCAAGAAAGAGAGTTTTTAAACGAAATTAGTAATAGTTTTTCTTTTGAAAAATTTTTAACTAGCAACGCAGCAAGAAATTTACAAGACGCGGATCTAAATGAACAAATGAATGCTTATAGAAAAGAAGTGCAGCGTAGAGCTAAAGAATTAAAAGACCTTAGAAACCAACCAGCTTTTGATCTATTAGAAACTAATTAACAAAAATACATGGAAAATAATTTTTATACAGCAACTGGTTTTAGCGAACCAGTAGACATAAGTACATTAGATCCTGAGAACTTAGAATATTTTTTAAGTTTAGATCCACAACCAGTAAAGCAAAAAGACAGTGTAGCGGGTGCGGGTGCTCTGTCAAAAAAAGTAGTTGCACCTACTATGGTATCAGATTTGGAAATTGGTTCTTTGGAATTACAAGACGATGCTAAGTTAAAAATAGACGGAGTTGAATATACTGTAGCTTCTATTAAAGAAAAATACGGTGATGTAAATGACTATATGCAAGCCTTCAAGGACGCTGGTAAAGGAGGTGATGTTGAAGTAATAATGCCTAAGGCTAGAAAAATAGCTACAGAAGAAGATACAGCTGCATATGTTTCAAATAGAATAAACGAGATATCTGAACAAAAAAACGTTAAAGATTACGATAAATATGTTATTCCAACAGATTTAGAAACAAGCAATATTAAATCAGCAGTTGATAATATTAGTTTAGTTAAATATGAAAATACAGTAATGATACCTGGGGTGGCAGGAATGTCTCCAGGTTCCTACACTGAAGTTATTCAACCCCACGAAAAAGAGATGATTGAGGCTAAAGCTCAGCTTAAAAAGTTAAATCTTCCTCTTACAAAAGAAAACGTAGACAAATACACTAGAAATAACATATTTGAACAAAAAGTTTTTAATCTTCAAAAAGAAAAAGCTAATGAGTATTTTGATAGTATAGATGTTGGTAATGCTTTTCAAAACAAAAAATATCAAGATAAGCTATATAGTGATATAGAATTAAGAAAACAACAAAAAGAGTATAAAATTGATTATGATTCTAAAGTACTTAAAAAAACTATAGATTATATAAAAAACCCTAATTCAGCAAGAAATTTAAATCTTGCAAGTTTTACTGATGCTATAACAAATCCTGGCGATATGTTTAAAGACGTTCCAGAAGATGAATTAGTTTTGTTAGAAAACGGAAATAAAGTACCAAAAAACGTTTTACAAAAATACCAAAGTCTAATCAATGTTGCTAACATGGAGCGCGATTATTTGATAAAATCGATGGATCAAATAAACCAAACCTCTGGTGATATATCTCAAGCTTACGCAGATTTAGATCTTGTTTCTAGAAATTATGATTTATTTGAGCAAACCGTTGCTGTTGCGTCTAATAGTATTGTGGATGCCACTGTGAGCGGATTAATTGCTATTGCAGATGTGGCAGAAATACCTTTTGATATAATAAAAGCAACTGACAAAAGATATTCATTTAAAAGTCCTGTTGAAACGTTTAAAAATAATTTAAATTATTTTAGAAATAAAAGTAACAAAGAACTAAATAGAAGCTATGCATATAAGGCTGAGTTTGGAAATGATATAAATCCTTTTTCTAAAGATGGTAGTTGGAGTAATTTAGGAAACTTTGCTACTTTAGGTTTAGCTGGTCAAACAGGCACCTTGCTACAACTATCAATGGGTAAGCCTGGTTTATATTTGTTGGGAGCTAGTACTTATGGTAGAACTATATCTGATTTAGAAATAGCAGACGAACAAGCTAAATCAACTACGGGTAACTTAGATAAAAGATTAACAGCTTTAGGTAAAGCTATTAGTGAAGTGACTTTAGGTGCTTTACCTACACAAAGATTACTTGCTAACGCGTATACTGCTGCTGGTAAAAAAGCTAAAGAAGAATTTATAGGTGGTATAGGTAATTATTTTAGAGGTAATTACGATATGATACCTATGGCTTTTGCTACTGAGTATGTTTCAGAAGGAGCTACTGGATTAGTTCAAAACGTTATAGATATAACTAGAGGAGCTAAAGACATAACTCAAATAATGGAAGGAGTTCCTGAGCAAGCTTTTACAGGTGGTTTATTAGGTCCAATGATAAGTAGTGTTCCGTTTGTAAAAGGAATGGTTAATTCTCATTATTCTAGTTGGAATGATTTAAAAGAATATAGAGATAGAGCCGAAAGCATACACATACTTAACAAAGAAATGGACGGCATGGATAAAAGAACCACGCCTTATAAAACTCGTTTAAAAATTATTGAAGATTTAACCGCTCAACAAGATGCGTTAATTGAAGAAAAAGGTAAAAGTATTTTAGATAATATTAGCCCTGCTGGAGCGCAACTCTATAAAGATGCTTTAAAAGCACAACAAGATTTAAGAGTGGAAGCTGAGTCATTGCTTAATGACAAAACAATGGATCCAGATGTTAGAAACAATAGACTAAAATCTTTAAAAGCTCAGTTTGATTATTATGAAATAGCTAGAAACAATTGGTTAAGTGATTTTCAAGATACTTTTTCTATAGAAACAAAACAAGTTAGAGAAAAATATTTAAACAAAGCTTCTACAGAACTAGGCTTAAAAAGAGGTAAAGATTCTGAAACAAAAATTGAACAAAAAGCTACCGATCTTTATACTATAGATAAAATAAAAGCAGCAAATGATAATGCTGTTAGTTTAATAACTACTATTGCTCAAGGTGATGTTAATGTTACTTATGAGTACTCAGATGATAACGGTATTTTACTTATTAATCTTAAAAACAAATTGCAGGAACTTGCTGAGCAAGATATTTATAGTCAAGAACAAGTAGATGCTTTTTACAAAGAACAAAGCGAATTAATAAACGCTGGTAAAATTAATGGAATAAATATAAGATATCAAAATCCTAATTCTGGAAAAATTGAAAATGTTATTTTTGTATCAGAGGTTAACGCTTTAAAAAATAGAAGATCACAAACGCCAGTTCACGAAATAACACATACTATTTTAGCTGAAGCTATAGCAAAAAACCCACAAAATTTTCAAAATCTTGCAAATGGTATACTAACTTATTTAGCTGAGAATAATTCTGCCGCTTATTTTAGAGTAGCATCTAGAACACAAGGGCAAAACCCAGAAGAAGTGTTAACAGTATTTATAGAAGAAGTAGCGTCAGGTAGATTAAATTTAGAATCTGATACTGAAACACAAAATTGGACAGCTTTGTTTGGTGTTGAATTAAACAGCGCTATGGGCGCAACAAATTCTTTTGAAAGCGTATCTGATATAGTAGGATTTTTAAAGACTTTAGGTTATAAAATAAATAGCGGAACTTTTTCACTTGCTGATCTTAAAACTATACAAGAAAAAGGATTACCTAGCGTTCAAGAAGGAGGTAAAACACCTGAAGACGTAATGAAAGAAAACTTAAAAGATCCTGTCAAAACAAAGTCAGTAAGCGAAGAAGAAGATCTTGAAGTTAAAAAAAGTGAAGAAATTGATGTTAAAAGCATGAGTAAAGCTTTTGATAATATAGTCGTAGGTAAAAGACTTAGATCAAACGAAGATTTTAAAAACAGCGAGCGTGGTCAAAATCTTATAGACGCTTTTGATGTAGTTAGTACAAACGAAAAATATAATAGCTATGTTAACAGTTTAATAACTAGAGACAGCAGTTTAGGTTCTTTGCCAGCAAGTATAAGACAAGACATAAATAGGCAAATAAAAGAAGCTGTACAAGATAGAATTACAAAAAACTATAATCCTATGTTTGGTGGTAGTTTTCAGAGTTTGTTTAGTTTTGTGTATGGAGACGCAAAAGGTAGAGGAGGTAGAACTCAAAGCGCTTTGCTTGATATTAAAAAACAATATATTAAACAACCAAAAACAACACCTTTAATTACTAGTGAAGGCACAAGTATTGATGTTATAGACTCTAGCAAAGGAGCTGATGAAATATTTGATGATAAATTAAAAACTAGAAAAAGAAACGTATCTAAATTAGGTAGAGGGCTAACATTGAGAGGTAAAAAATTAGTTACAATAGAAAACAACAACGGTGTTACGCTTCAAAATGAAATAGAAACAGCAGCTTTAGAAACTTTTAAAGGTTCTTTACCAGACGTTGACAGTAAAAAATACCAACAATTTGTTTTAAATCAAGAAAACCCAATTAGAAAAGCTATACAACAAAGGGCTAAATCTACTGCAGATTTTAAACAATTATTAAAAGAATTTAATGGATCTTTATATAAAAGTTATCCTTTATCTGTTTTAGTTCAAATGGATAAAAACAATGAAGTTAAAACTTTAATAAAAGAAATAAAGAAAAACATAAGTTCAAAAGAAGTAGATAAGGCTATTGCAGAAAATAAACTTCCTAAGAATACGTCTAGAACATCAGGACCAACATTATACGAACATGGTTCTCCGACTATCGCGCAGCTTAATAATTTTTTCTTTGGTGACAACGTTGGGCCTTCTACTAAAGGAACTAGAAAAGACGCATTTTTTAGAGGATTAGCTCAAAAGCTTATATACGATATGGCTCCTGATGCTGCAAGAAAATCAGGTAGACCTGAGTTAGAAATAGTTAAGATGGCTGCTAAGCTAAACGTTGATCCTACTATTAAATTTAGTTATTCAAACATATTTGATTTGCAATTAGAGGGAGCAAGAAAAATAAACACTTTATTAAAAAATAACAAATTAAACGAAACAATTGATTTTGGTGAAAAAGTTTTAACTGAAGACGGTAGAATAGAAATAGTAGATTTATTTAAAAAAGACGTTGTAGTGTTACTTCCTAGACTTGCTTGGATTGGTAAACGAGGCGCTAATAAATTTTTTGGATCAGGAAGTGATTTTAATATTAGCATGTCTACTAACAAAAAAGGAAGGATTGCTGTTAACAGATTAAGAGAAATGATGAACGATATGCTTAACGATCCTAAAACTGTGTTTGGTAAACCTATAAAAGGTTACGAAAATGGAGATTTTTCTGTATCTAGTTATTCTACTATATTTAAAAAAGGCTCTACAAATTCAGAAATTAAAGAAAAAGCAGATAAATTTAACGATACAGTAGGTTTAATTCACGAAGCGCTTTGGGAAAGAATAAACGCTTCAATACAAAAAGATATAACTGCAGCCTCTGGTATAGCTAGTTATTTAAAATTAGTAGCTAATAACACTGGGCATTGGCATAAGTTAGGTGCTAAAATATGGGGTTACTCTCCAAGCCCAAAAGGCATAACTAAAATAAACAAACAAGGAAAATCACGAACAACTTTTTATGAATACGAGCATGCTATGCCTGCTACAGCAGCTTATTTGTTTTTGATGGAAAGCGCTATACAAAACGCTAGTGAAACGGGTGTTAACAATGATTTTGAGGCTATTTATAAATTAACTATGGATAATTTTAAGTTAATAGCTTTAGATAGTGCAGAAAACAAAAAGCTTGGATTAGCTAAACTAGGTAGAAATATGCCTAAAGACTGGAATTTAATAGATAATGTTTGGTGGCAAAGATATTTTAATGAAGTTATGTTTGAACAACTTGGCGGTATAGATCCAAGAAGTGTAGTAGATTTAAACGGTAAAAGCATGTTTGATTTATTTGGCATAGGTTCTGACGGAACACAAACTACTTTACAATTATTACAAGACGCAGATGCTGCTGCTAAAGTAAATAAAGATAATTTTGGAATTAAGCTTTCTATAGAAGCTAGCTCTAGTGGTCAAATACAAAACCTTGCAAAATACGATAAAGCAGCTTCAATAGCTAGAGATTTTAATTCTCCTGAAAAAGGTATTAGTGTGTTTGATTTTGATGACACATTAGCTAGAACAAACAGCAAGATAATTGTTACAATGCCTAATGGTAGAAGATATAAAATAAACGCTACAGAATTTGCTGCAAAATCATTAGAGCTAGAAAGTAATGGGGCAGATTTTGATTTTACAGAATTTAATAAAGTTGTTGATGGTAAAAAAGGGCCATTAGCTGATTTAGCTTTAAAACGTCAAGGTAAATTTGGTAGCAAAGATATATTTGTTTTAACTGCTAGACCTCAATTAGCCGCGGAAGGTATTAAAATGTTTTTAGATGGTATTGGTTTAAGTTTACCTATTGAAAACATAACTGGTTTAGAAAACGGAAGTCCTCAAGCAAAAGCAAACTGGGTTATAGGCAAGGCAGCGGAAGGTTATAATAATTTTTATTTTGCAGATGACGCTATTAAAAATGTAAAAGCTGTAAAAGAAATACTAGATCAAATAGACGTTAAGTCAAGAGTTCAATTAGCTAAATACAGCAAAGAAAAAGACTTAAACATTGACTTTAACGAAATGATAGAGCGTAGCTCAGGTATACAGTCTTATAAAGAATATTCTGAATCTAAATCTTTTAGAGTAGCAGGAACTAAAGGTTATAGCTACTTTATACCACCGTCAGCTGAAGACTTTGCGGGTTTGATGTACCCATTATATGGTAAAAACAAACAAGGGGATAGAGATATGGCATGGGTTAAAGAAAACTTATTAGATCCTTTTAATAAAGCTGAAAACGCTGTAACACAGGCTAAAATATCTGTGGCTAATGATTATAGAAAACTAAAGAAAAACTTTAAAACAATACCTAAAACATTAAGAACAGAATTGTTTGATGGTTTTACATACTCTGACGCTTTAAGAGTGTCTATATGGTCTAAACAAGGTTTAGATATTCCTGGTTTATCTAAAGCAGACCAAAAAGAATTAACAAATTTTGTAGAAAATAACGAGGAGTTAAGTATTTTTAGTAATGAACTTATTAAAATACAAAAAGGTAAACCTTATCCTTCGCCTGAAATAGATTGGTTAGCTGGAACTATTACTACTGATATAATGAATGGTATTAATAAAGTTAACAGAGCTGAATATCTTCAAGAGTGGCAACAAAATGTTGATGTTATATTTTCAGACAAAAACATAAACAAACTAAGAGCTGCTTATGGTAAAAAATACGTTGAAGCTTTGCAAAATATACTTAAAAGGATGAGAACTGGCAGCAACAAAGCTAAAAGTTCTAATAGAGTTGTAAACGAAATAACAGACTGGGTTAATAACTCTGTAGGTGCTATAATGTTTTTTAACGCAAGATCAGCGGCTTTACAAACGCTTTCAATGGTTAACTTTATTAATTTTAAAGACAACAATGTTTTAGCTGCAGGTTTAGCATTTGCTAATCAAAAACAGTTTTGGGGTGATTTTATGTATCTCATGAACTCAGACTTTCTTGTGGCTAGAAGAAATGGATTAAAAATAAACGTATCAGAATCTGAAATTGCTGATGCTGTAAAAGGCAAAGATAATAAATTTAAAGCAGGTATAGCATATATATTAAGTAAAGGGTTTTTACCTACTCAATATGCTGATAGTTTTGCTATAGCGTCTGGTGGTGCAACTTTTTATAGAAATAGAATTAATAAATACATAAAAGAAGGTATGCCTGCTAACCTAGCAGAACAACAAGCTTTTTTAGATTTTTACGCTATAGCAGAAGAAACTCAACAGTCAGCTAGAACAGATCGTATTAGTATGGAGCAGGCTAGTGTTGCTGGTCGTTTGATATTAGCTTTTGCTAATACACCAATGCAGTATGCTAGACTTATAAAGAAAGCGTCGTCAGATTTAAAAAACGGTAGAGGTGATTGGAAAACAAATGTTTCTAAAATAGCTTATTATGGTTTGATTCAAAACCTTATATTTAATGCTTTACAAAACGCTATGTTTGCTATGTTGTTTGATGAAGACGAAGAAAATTTAAGTAAAAAAGAACTAGAGGCGAGAAGAGCAAAAGAAGAGACTAAAGCTTTAAGAGTAGCTAATGGTATGGCTGACTCATTGTTAAGAGGTACAGGTATATATGGAGCAGGTGTTGCTACGCTTAAAAATATTATATTTGAACTATATAACCAAAGCAAAAACTCAAGACCTAAGTACGAAGACGCTGCGTTAGAATTATTAACGTTTTCTCCACCTATAGACTCTAAAGTAACTAAATTTAGATCTGCATTAAGAACTTTTTCTTGGAACGCAGAAGAAATAAGAGAAACAGGTTTTAGTTTAAAAAACCCAGCATATTTAGCAGGCGGTCAAGTTGTATCAGCATTTACTAATATTCCTATGGATAGAGTGTTTAGAAAAATAAACAATATAAAAGCCGCTGGCAGGGCAGATACAGAATCTTGGCAATCTTTAGCTTTATTAGCAGGTTGGTCAGAGTGGGAGTTAGGAGTTAAAGATCCTAATGCTTATGTTAAAAAGAAAAAGAAAAAGAAAAAAACAAAGAAAAAATTTACACTATAAAAATTAAATAACATGAAAAAACTAATAATGTTAGTAACGCTATTATGTAGCTGTGGAAATTATCAATATATTAATGATACTATGCTTATAACAGAAACAACAGACGTTTCTATGTTTAGCAATTATGATACTAATATTATACGTTTTGTTATTAAGCCAATAACACCAAGGTTTTATTTTGCTAATAACTACGGGCATTGGGGCATGAGACCTTTGTGGTATGATTTTGATTTTTATCAAGGTAGCTATTATTCTTATTATTCTAATTTTTATAGACCATGGAATTATTGGAATTATTATCTTAGACCTTGGAATCAAGGACCTTTTAATAATCAAGGTTATAATGTAGTTTATAATTCTAGCAGAAGAACTAGTATTAAAAACAATATAATTAATAGACCAAGCAGATCTAGAGTGATTCTAAATAAAAAACCAGTAATAGCGATGCGCAAACCTATTGTTATAAAGCCAAAAATTAATTATAGTAAACCAAAACTTAGATATAATCCTAAGCCTAATTTCAATAGTAAACCTAGTTTTAATTCTAGGCCAAGTTATAATTCAAAACCAAGTATTAATAATTCACCTTCTTTAATTGTAAGAAGTTTAAAAAAAGGAAGCTAAAATGAGTAACAAAATTTCAGAAAACACTGAACTAACTTTAGATTTAAAAACACTAACAATAATTGTAGCATTTGTTGTAACCGTAGTGGGTATGTGGTTTGCTCTTCAGAAAGATATAGATCTTGCTAAAGAATTACCTAAGCCAGAGGTTAGTAGAACTGAGTATGATTTAAAAGATCAGCTAATTAGGGAAACAATAATGAATACGCAAGATAAAGTAGAAGAAAACAGTGAAAAGCTAGATAAAATAGACGAAAAGCTTTATCAGATAATTAAAAAATAAAACTATGAAAAACATTTTAACCTTAATAGCTATATTTTTAGCTAGCAATATTTACGCGCAAAAATACGTTTTATTAGAAATTAACTCTGAATGGAACTTAAGAAACTCTGCTAAAATAGATAAGATTAAAAATGTAGAATATAGAATAGCTTATTTAGAGGAACAAACACCAGCTTTTAGAAAAAAAATAAAGTCAGTTCCAA
>Ga0209337_1001414_pt1 | contig 18214 bp, 21 predicted proteins | sample LinPmetageLP53_FD_184044 | JGI IMG/M metagenome (GOLD analysis project Ga0209337, IMG submission 184044) | Marine viral communities from the Pacific Ocean - LP-53 (SPAdes) (version 2) | ecosystem: Environmental > Aquatic > Marine > Oceanic | place: Pacific Ocean | collected 2010-02-08 | reverse complement strand
AGATTATATTCGTATTAATGGTATGGGAGTATTATTTAAATCTTCAACTGGTAAACCATTATCAAGAAACGCCTTATCTCAATTACTTTTAAAGGAAACTAAAAAGAGAATGGGGAAGTCAATAAGTACCACCATGTTAAGAAAAATTTATCTAAGTTCTAAGTATGGTAAGGTAAAGGAAGAAATGGAGAAAGACGCGAAGGTAATGGGACATTCGACAGAAGTCGCTCAGAATGTATATATTAAAAAAGAACAAGAAGAGGAATAAAAATCGAGAAAATTAAACGTTTAAAAGTATTTAAAAAAATCTATGATTAAGTAAAGTAATGGGATACGATTTAATTAATGATTTAAAGCGAGGAAAGAAAAACGAGAAACTTGTTGTATATTTTCTGAATAAGAACCTATACCCGAAGGATAACTTTAACTTTTATAAAGATCAATTTAAACAGGTTGATTTTAGAAATAGTGAAATAGTAGGAGAATTAAAAAGTAGATATAATAAGTATAAAGATTATGACGAGACATTTTTCGGATATAATAAATTAGAATATCTTTTTAAAGAGAATGACCCTCGAACATGGAAGTTTTATTTTTTATTTACTGACGGGTTATATGTATGGACTTACAGAAAGGACGAGTATAGAGTAGGAGACTTTTATCATAAAGAGAAAGGAATGATTAAACAAGCTTACGTCAATATTAAACATTTAGAAAAGATTACCGCGAATATCCATAGTAATTCATTTCTACCTGAGGACGCTAACGAGTTTCTCGGATTAACCAATTAATCGAACGTGACGACATATTCACCTCTTTTCTGTATAAGTCCGTAATATTGTTTAACTTTTCTCTTCTTTTTTAATTCTATCTGTTTTTTCATTTTATTAGAGATAATCGGTTCTATTTTCTCTTTTAAGTTAGGGTCTTCATTTAATAATCTGATAGCTCGTCTTACTGAGGGGATATCTCCATGAATCACGATATCCCTTGTAGGTATATATATCTCTTCTATTGTATTGAATGAACTACATTCGATATTATATCCATTAGTACAATATATAATCACCTCTTTACAGAAATTCATTAATTTACCTTTTTCTTTTACACTTAATAATTTATCGGGATTATGTTCGGATAAATATTTTAGTAATTCTTCTTTATTTTCAATTAAATAAATTTCTCTATCCGGTTCAATATCTTTAAGATTATTAACATAGGACCATAGAGTAATACTTAATTTAAGTTTATCCATGTTATTACTATTAGGAATATCGAGGTTAAACTGACGGATAATATCCAACATATCTCCCTTACTAAAACTTTTATTAATCATTATATAATAGTAAATATTTTATTTTTTACTAATATAAACCTATGGCTCCTAAAAGTAAAACACCAGCGGGAGAATTAACCTCCCCTGAATTACGTAAACTAATACGCGCTCATAATATTTTAAGTAAGATAGTTATCCCGAAAGGTACAGATAGACAAGGATTAATCAAGTTAATCGAAGGTAAGAATTTCATAGTAGACCATGAGAAGAAAGTTATCAGACCTACCACTCAGCGAGGAAAACAGATAACCTTAAAGAAGGCGGAAGAGATAACTAAACCTAAACCTGTATCTGAGGCGGTGAAGAAACAGAGAGCGGAGAAGAAGAAGGAAAAAGAAGAATCAAAACAGAAAGATATTAAAATAGCTAAAAAAGAAGCGGTTCAAGAATTTAAATCTAAACAGAAAGAAGCGAAAAAGAAACAACCTAAACCAGCACCTAAACCTAAACCTAAACCTAAAAAAGAGGACGAGGTAAGACCGAAGGAAAAGGTAGGACCTCCTAAGGTAGATCCTAAAAAAATAAAGGTAATAGAACCTAAAAAGAAAGAAGAACCTAAACCCGTAAAGAAAATAGTTAGAAGACAATTACAAGAAACTAAAAAGACTACGAGTACAAATACACAAGATAAACCAGATAATCTTAAAATAAAAAAGAAATTATCTGAGGAAGAGAAAGCGGAGAGAGAAGAAAGGAAAAAATATAATCAATATAAAGAGGATTTAAAGAATTTTAATGTCAACGAGTTAAGAGATATAGTAAAACAATATAACGCCAACCCTGAAAGAAAAAGAGAATTAAGAATTAAAGGAGAAAGTAAAACCGCGTTAATAGGAAAAATCGCAGGATATAAAATGGATAAATTATTTACTATTAAAATACCAGAAAAGAAACAGAGAACGAAAAAAAATTTAACAGAAGAAGAGAAACAACAGAAAGAACAAGATAAAGAATTAAAAAAAAAAAAGAAACAGGAAGAGGCTAAGGTTCAGAGACAAAAGGAAAAACCTTTTATCCCATTAAGAAAATCAGTAGGTCAGTTATTCTCGAAGTATAATAGACAATTAAGAGAAAATAATTACGAAGGTATAAAAGAAATAGTTAAATCCATGAGGAGAGAGTTCAGTGATATTTATGAGAAGATAGAAGAAGACGCCGACGAGAAGGATATAGAATTAGACGACGACGTATATGACGAGATAGAGAATAATTTAGATAATCTGATTACTCAATTAAAGAACATATCTCAACGCGGATTAAGAGGTGAGTTCTCCGAAGAGTTTAAAAAGAAACAGAGAGAAGAAGCCAGAAAGAAGAGAGAATAGAAATAATTATTTCTTTTTATTAAAACACATATAACCATTACTCTCGTCATTATCAATAATCTTTAATCTTAATAAAGCAGTCAGACAATTTAAAAAAAAGATATGATCTGATCTTCTAATTGATAACTTATTTTTTTTACGTGAATATATCTCATTACAAAAATGGAGATAAGTTCTAACCTGAGCCTTAATAGGTATACCTTTACTTTTATAAATTAACTCTTCACCTTGATTTAAATATCCCTCGAATGTTTTCTTTTTCGATAATGGATAACTACTGATTAATAATCCTTTATAATAAAAACATATTGAACCATGAGAACCATTATATATCATATTTATACTTAAATATATATTATAATTAATCTTTAAACTTAAATTTTACCTATTATATACTCTTTAAACTTGAATAATGACTAAAAAAGGGTTTAAAGAAACATAAATTACGTAATTTATGTTTCTTTAAGTGGTAAAAGAGGTATAATTCAGGTTTAAAGAGGTATTTTAATGATATAATAGGTATAATATAAGATTAAAGAGGTTATTTATCAAGATAAAGAACAGAAACCATTCATAGAGGGATTAACTTCAATAAGCTCCTCGACTAAATCGTTATTACCTTCTTCTTCACTATCAGAATATTCAGAATACTCTTCACTATCAGTAGACGGATTATAATCTGGATCAATTGATTTCTCTATATCCTCCTGTATATGTCTTAGTACCGATAGCATTTCAGTATCTCCCCGACGAGCGTAAAAACTAATAACCTCTTCGAGTTCCATATTATTAACAACACTCATTTATATATACTTTATATTTTATTTTTTTAGAAATTAAACTTATTTTTTCCGCTGTTTTTCTAATCCTTTAAGATAATTAGAAATCAAGTCCTCCTCTGTTCTTACGTTCTTCATGATTTTATATATCACAGCGCTATCACTATCTACTCTCGCGAATGATTGATTAGGGTCTGTAATCGAAGTAGTAATCGAAGTAATAACTTTTTTCTTAGTAATTGTAAATGTAAATTCATTAGAAGAACCGAATACGAAATCTCCTCCCGAGTATTGTTTATCACATATACCTACTACCGGTAATAAGGTTTTACTATTCTCTCCACCTATATAATGGTTATCGTCTATGATATCGCTTCTTATTGTATAGTATGGTCTTAACATTCTTCGGGGTAGATTACTACCTAATATATCTATACTCGTCGTCGACTGAGATATAGCGGGGTCTATCTGGTTTAATAAGGGAAAAGTACCCGTCTGTTTAGAAAAAGCAATCAGAGAAGAACATGGTATCTGAGTAGTGAAGTACACAGCGCCGAACTGATTAACTATGTAATCTCTGGTATCTGTTGAAACGATAGCGCTATTAGTTGAAATGATACTCTGGTTCTTTCTATCAGGGGTTACCCTTACTAATCGATTATTCTCAGCGGTAGGAGGACTAAATAATTCGTCATAAGTGAAGCCTAATGTCCCCCATAAACCACGGGAGAAATCTTCTTTATCATATCCTAAATCAGATATATAAACTCCGCATACACTATCGAATATCGACCACGTTTCTATATTTCTATTTTTAATAGATATTGTCCTCTCACTCGCAGAACCATTAGAGGGATATGTATATTCTCCTATCGTTTTAGTATCATAAGGTTTCATATCAGGAGTAAATGTATATTTATTAACTCTCTTATTTATTTTATATACGTCGGCGCGTCCGCTCGTCGTGTTGTCTACTGGTATTGGGAGTAAACCATTATCTCCCGCCCCTACTTGTGACTGACCCGCTTTCTCTGGTGTATGTAATTGACTGAAATAAAATCGGGACTGGGAACTATCATATCTAAAAATAGGATTAGTCGCTCCTATATAATTATATCTTAATAGTCCTGAGGTTAAATTAGTACTATCTATCCCGCCTTTAAAGGTGTTTTCTATCGCCCACTTATTTATCTGAGTATAGTCTTTATCTGAGCGCCCATTAAGACCACAGGCACACACCGACCCGTAAGCATTAAAAGACCAGTCAAAACCCAGACGCGTTCCGACGTCTATTTTTTCTTGTGGGGGTTGTCCTGTATCAGGGTTAAAGGCGTCTATATTTATTCCACCGATTTCGGTTGTATCTATTTCAATATAGGCGGTAGTTCCTACCATTTTTTTAAGGGCGAAACCATAACATAAATTATTTATATCAGGTCCTTCGGTATAAGTGTCCTCGTTAGTTTTATCGAAATAAATAAATAAAGGTATGGACTGACGACCATTAACATTAACGTCCGTGGAGGCGTCTAAATTATCTCCTCCTAAATAGTCATTAGTTCCCGAACCATGTTTTATCGTATTGATATTTAAATATCTCACATTATCAACAGATAAAGCGTCCCCGTTTATCGTGTACCTTCCCTGAATCTTGAAAAAATTCTCATTATCGAATAACTCAGGATATAGTTTCTGAGCCTTAAATAAATCCCTTATATTTTCTAAGTTTTCAGTAGTCCATTCGAAAGACGTGACTATATTCTTCGTAGTTCTGTCGAATTTATATATGTCTTGTAGATTAGTCTGTCCCGCATAAGTGTTTACCTTCTGTCCCGCTATTCTTATCTCTGGTCTCTTACAATAAATATTATAATAATTACTATAATAATTCAGAGATTTCTGAATGTCCGCCCCACTATTAAAAGCCTCTAAATTATCTTTACGAAATGTATCAACCGAACCACATAAAAAGGGTTTATAATTGTTAGTATTGAATGTAAGTGTAATATCTCTCTTATCTCCCAGATTATCAAGAATAGAGAATAGGTCGCCTTTATCAGCGTTTTTTAGTTGTTTAGTTACTTCCTCCCCGATATTTTCAGGTGAATTAAATCCCTTCGTTACGGATACTTTATAATAATCCTGATAAATCGCGTATGTATCTCTACATGGTTCTACCACCGGAGGAGGAGGAGCTGTTAACTGAGTCCCGTCTTCTCTTAATATTTTCTCTCTTAAATTCGTATAATTGAACTGAGCGTCTATACGTCTCATAAGTGTAAGTCGCCCGTTATCACTTCTTAATCTATGAAAAGAACCCGCGTCTGTTCTGGTGGTATCCGCGTCTCCTCCCTGTATATTCGTATAATCACACGAGGCGAACTGAGTACCATTTACAGACCCCTCGAATTGTAAAAGTCCCTTTCCATAATCGAAACTATCTCCCTTATCCCATAGGTCCTTATCTAACGTCTCGGGATAAACAAATCTTCGGGGGAGAAATACATATCCACTCTCTCCATTAGTGTTTAGATAATACTGATTAGTGATATAAGTTTCGTTGTCCTTTAAGTCGTACGTAAAGGTGGATTCATAACTTCTTATCCTCTGGTATCCATTAATAAGAGGAGTTAAACGATTTACTCCTATCTTATCGTCTGGGGTTGTAGGATAAAGTTTCTCTTCATGAATATACTTAATAGTTCTACTTTTCCCGAAGTTTTCTCCCTTTAATTCAATAGTATCAGAACCAGCTCCTATCTCTGATATGTAGGCGTTCTGAATCGTTACCTTATCTCCTACGTTTAACTGAACCCCTCTCCCTAATTCATTCGTAAATAGAGCGGGGTTCTGGTCGTTACCGCTTATCGCTTGGATTGAATGTTGTCTATTACAATCTAATATCGTGGTATCAGTATATTCCATTTATTTAATAATATATAATATATTATTTTTTTAGACATAAAATCCTATTTAATATATCGACCTCTGGACCTTCGAATACTCCTAATTTTAGTTTATCGATACTGAATTGTTTTTTATCTATCGTATTCCCGTCATGGGCTACACATATCATAACGTCATTTATATCAGTATTAAATACGTTTTTATCTTGATTCTTAATGAATGAAGCGCCTTCACCCTGAGAACTCTTTTCAAATCCTCCCATACTTTTAAAATATTTCTTAGTGAATAACATAGTCGCCTCGTGTATCTGTACCTTATGAGCGCACCTGATACCTGTTATAACGTAATCCATTTCTGGATATGTAAATAACATACTTGAAGAACCGACTAATCCGCACTTATTATCTCTTAAACATTCATGACTATATAAAATATAATCAGGATTATAAATATCGTCGTCGTCCATGAAACAGACTATTTTATTACTGGCGAGTTTCTTAACTAAAAAATTTCTTTTTTCTCCTATTGTTCTTCTTTTTTTCTCTCTATGGTATACTAATTTTATCGGATAAATATCTAATTGTAATCCTGAGATACTATCTGTAAATGGTTCAGTCCCGTCGTCGTCTATACATAGCTCTAATTTATTATGAGGATATGTCTGGTTTTTAAGGTTATGAATCAATAAAGGTAAAAATTTACTTCTATTATATGTAGGTACAAGAATAGAAATATTAGGTAAAGACATTATATTATTAAAAATATATTATTTTTAGATTAAAAACTTAAATCTTCTTGAAAATAGTGATAACTCTAAATCGGTGATTAGTAGATTTAACCATTCCTATTCTACCGACTATCTGAAACTCTATTTTTTTATAATTCGGTAAGACTTGATCTAACCATATTAAAATACCTCCTTTTTTTAGGACATTATACGCCTGTTTAAAAACTACGTTTCTCTTAACCATACAACACCCATAACGCTCACAATCTTCCACACTATAAGGCGGGTCCGCGAGTATGAGTTCATAAAAATCATGAGGTATTACCTCGCTGAATGTCTCCGCGTCTAATCCTGTATTATAATCTACTTTATCATAATCCTCACTATCAGGTAAAGAACCACTAAATAAATGAAGAGTTTTACCTTTTACTAATGGATAAAGTGTAAATATTCTTTCTAAATATTGATATGGATAAGCTCCGTATAAAGTGGTCTTAGTTGTATAATTATTACCCATTACCCAGATTCCCTCTATAACACCTCTATTAACTAATAATCGAGAATATTTATCATATTTTTTATGATATCTTTCTATTCTTTCAATTAAATCTTTATCTTCCATTTTATAATTATTAAATATATATTATTTTTAGATTAAAAACTAACTCTCTATTTCTCTGAAAGTTAAAGATATACGGGTATCCTTTATCTTTTTCCTAACTGGTACACCATGTAAAAAATAATCATTCATAGGATAATCCATTAAAATTCCCATTCCGTTCTTATGTAGAATACTCCGGAGTTCATTCGTTTCAACTTCTCTTATCTGAAAATCCCTCTCAGCTCCGAAAGATAAAGTTAGAAATCCTGTCTCTTTTACCCACCCCGCCTCTTTATCTTTATGAAGAGAAATATTATCTAAACCATTCTTATAAACATTCATTAAAATCGTATTGAAATTAGTTCCGAATTCTTCATTTATTTTCTTAGTTATTTCTTTTAATTTATCGTCCATTACACAATTAGGCGGAGACCCACCTGATACCTTATAATCGTAATGAATGGTATCGTCTATCGTAAAGGACGCCTGTCCTCTCGGTACTTTCATATCTCTTCCATACATACCTTTATAGCGCTTATGATATTCTATTTCTAAATTATTTAGGTGATTGAATATATCCTCCAACTCTTTCGGGTCAGAGTATACTTCTTTAATAACTAATTTATCCTCCATTTATATATACTATATTTTTTTTTTAAAGAAAATAAACTTACATACTCGGAGTTTTTCTGATATGTAAAATACAGACACTCTTACCAGTTAAATCGTCGGCGAGTGTTTCGTCTTCATTAACTAAATCGATATTAAATGTATTCAGTATCAACTCGTCAGGATTATTAAGAGCTACATAGGTCTTCTCAGGAGCTTCGAAGAATAGTGAACCTACGTTTTTATCTGTCCCAGTAGAGAACCGAGGGACAGAATAAATTATCTTACTGAAAGCGCTCTTATTCGCGTTATAGGTTCTAATATTTAGATTATTAAGTCTTATGAATAAAGCTGACGTTGATTTAAGTTCTGGTACTGAATTACTATCAAAATAACCACCTCCCGAGGCGTTCGTAGACGTATATGTATCTATAACGCTCCTACCTTCGAAACCTAACAATAGAGAAGAATTCGCGTTTTTAGTCTCTGGATATTTATTAGAGTCGTCATTTTCTACTATCATTACAGCGTCGTAATCAGCGAGATAACCACCGGATAATCCTTTATAGGAGTGAGTCGTCGCCGTCCCCATATCATTATAAGGTCTAATATCTACCTCCTGTCCGTTCTGAACCTCTAAATCGTTCTCTTGAAGATATCCCCACCAGTCAGTCTTTCCGTATATCATTCCCGTATTTCTTCCCGAGTATGTATCTATTTTTAGAAATGAAGGATTAGACCCAGACCCCCCTCCGTTGTTAGAACTCATAAAATACATAGGGTAGAGCGCCCTACATGTATCCGCGACAGGTTTAAATTTCGTACCTTTATCTCCCGTCGTCGCTACGAGGGTTACGTAAGCTCCCGCCTTCGTAGGGTCGGGATTAGGCTCAAATAATTCAACTTTTATTTTTTCATTCTCAATAGTGAACTTAACCTTATTATATGACTTACCTGAGGAGAAGTTAGTAGACCAGTTATAAAGTTGTCCGAGTTCCCCGTCTCCGTCCGTATAATCTAACTCTACCATAGTAAGGGGATTATTAGGGTCATATCCTCCCGCTGTACTATCATAGACAGCGTGAAACACTCTTAAAAATCTCTGTTGATTGTCTGGTGTCTGAATAGCGGTAACCACGAAGTCCCCGAAAATATTAGGATTACTTTTAATACCATTAAGACTCGGGTTATAATAGTCTGGGTCTTTTCCTATCGCTTTACTTCTTGATAGTCCCACCGCCCATGACGTCCCCTGAGTGGCGGTAACGTCTACCTCAAAGACCCCATTATTTAACGCCATAGGCGTATCTATTCCTCTCGTTATGTTATATACTCCTCCCGAGGTGTTCGTGGTAGGTGTTAAGGTATTAGTCGCCGAATTATATGATAAACCGCCCAACCCGTCAAAATCGTCCGTATAACTCTGGGATATAACATTTATCCCCGAAGCGTTTCCTCTCTCCTTGAATTCATGTCTGAAACCTTCGAATACTCCCTCAGAATCTCTCTGAGTGGTACAATTCGCAAGACCAAAAGTCTCCGGATTAGGTACGCCTCTATTAAGTCCTACTTGTATTTTCTCCGCTACTCCGTCAGGAGATAATCCCTCATTTCTATCAATACCTAAATCAGTCGGGATAGGCGCCGAGGTTGTTTCCTCGATAGCGATTGTATCGCTTAACTTAACTCCGTAATATTGAAACCAGTTAGAACCCGGTCCTACCGACGCGACTCCCTCCTTAACGACTTTTAAACTCTGGACCGCTATCTCAGAATTAGCTGGTACTCTTAAAGGCTGTTGTAGGTGATTAGAGAAACTAAAAGGCGCTTGAAATGTTGAAGTTCCCGCCCCGTCTTGTAATTCATTTCCGCAGATTACTAATGAAGACATTTATTTATAATTTATAAAATATTATTTTTTTTATTATATAAATTATAAATAAAAGTATGGTTTCCTCAAAAGTAGCAAGTGAATATTTTCAGAAGCATAAGAAATTTCACCCTGAAATAGTAGAAGAACAAAATCGTAAGGCACAGGATAGAATGAGTAAGGTAAAGGTCTGGTCTGAACCGAAAGCGGTTGTATCAGAACCAGAACCAGCGCCAGCACCAGCGCCAGTACCAGAAGAAAGTTTTTAATGGTAATAACTTAATAATAAATATTATATTAAGTATTTTATAAAATGTATAGTAAGAAGAAAAAGGTTAAGATTGTTCCCGCCCCTCAGAGCTACGTCGCCGACATGATTCAATATCGACAGAAAAAGAAAGTTATTAAAGAGAAGATTTTCGAAGAGGATAAATCTCCGAAAAAACTTAATAAAAAAAAGAAAAATAATAAAAAAAAATAAATTTAATCCTCGTCGTCGCTATCCATTCCATACCCCTCCGCTATCTGTTTTACCTTCCTCTCGTTTACTTGAATATTTATCCAACAATTTTCTCTCTTGTTAGTATTTTCATTTAGTTTCTTACCTTTAATCGCTCCCTTAGGTGTTAAATAATTCTTGTACTTCTGAGACGATAAATTTATAGAAGCCTTCTTTAATAAGACGTTTATCTGAGAAATCGATACCCAGTCTTTACCTCCTTTCTCCCATTCCTTATCTCCTATAAAGTTGAAAAGGTCTAAGAATCTATCCTCTTCTTTTTCTTCTTCCTTAAAGTCTTCTATCTCCTCTTTCATATTTTCGGAGATAGGCGCTTTTTTCCCGTACTGATTAAATATGATTTTAATGAAGGCGCTCATGATTTCGGGTTTTTTACACCACGATTTAATCTCGTCGTCCTTCTTATAGAAATTACAGACATTCTCCATTACCGGACACTCCTTACTGGGATTCATGTCTAAGGCGTTCGATATCTGTTCGTCAGTCGCTTCGTGAACGGGTATCCATAACCTATTAAAAGGGTCATTAGGATACTCTGGATTATCTAACGCTATACAGCTTTTCGTTTCATATTCATATTCAATCTTATCACCCTTTACCTTGTACTTTTTCCTCATTAATGGTTTTCCTAATCTCTCGTCGTCTTCATTCAAGAACTTAGAAGGATACCTAAACATATAAGAGGTCTCCTTCGCGTCAGCCGGTTCGATAGGTGGTAAATCATTACAGAACATACAGACGCGAGCCTGAATCTTGAAATTTATCTCGTCCTTATGATTTACCCTCGCCTCAATCTTATCTCCACCCGAAGATAACTTTTTTAAGATATTTCCGTTTATTTTATATTTTCCCTCAGCGTCTCTCGTGATTTCATTAGTTAATAGTAGACGTTTAAACTCGAAGGGGACTAACCATGATAACGCCTTCGCGCTGTCTCCTCCATTACTTTTAAAGAGAAAATTTTCCGAGTTAGTACTCCTACAATATTCACCGAAACAATTCTCTAACATACCTACAAGAACACCCTTACCACAATCTCTCTCACCGATACCTACTCCCCAGTTCTTATCTTCCACATGTCCCGCGAGACCTCGAGCTATGTAATTTAACCAACAATCCATTAACTCTTTATCATTATTAAAGATAGGATTAAGAATTTTATCATATACCGCTTTTACGTCTTCCTCAGTAGGTTCTTTAAATTCTCGATTAATCTTGATAGTCGTATGAGTATCATTATCATAATCTTCTAATTTACCTTTCTTAAAATCATAGTATCCATTCTTAAAACATAATTTAAATAGATTAGAAGTCCAGAGTTTATCAATAAAATCCTCGTCTTCTGTCGGTTCTACGAATTGAAGTAAATTCATACACGATCTCGCCATGGTTGAATAAGGTTTTAAGTCCCCGTTGTTATTCTGAAAGATATTCATATTACCTACCATTTTAATAAGATTCCTTTTAATCTCCCTATCGTTGTAAGTCCATACATTATTAACTCTAAGAAAGACTCTCTCCTGACTGATAACATAATCATTTTTTAAAGTATCTGAGATATAAGCTCCTCCCTCCTTATCTGTTTCAATTACAATCATATCCTCTAACTCTGGGATAGTACAGAAATCTTTTTTTTTAATATCGATAAGTATACCTGTATCTCTTCTTATTCTCTGAGATATCTTCGTACATAATTCAGTATATCCTACCTCTTCGTCTTCTTCACATTCTTTCACCTTTTCTAAATGTAGTCCGTCATGAATTAGAGCGCCTACTCTATGACCTTTTTCTTTTAGAAAATTTAACATTATCATAAGACACCTACACTCGATAGTCTGTAAATAATAACTCATAGCCGTTCCGTCTAAATTATAATAATCTTCCCCCTTATTCTCTACCGCTTTCATTCGGTATTTTAGAAGTTCAGTCGTGTTTAATAGTGTCTGAGTATTCTTTTTTATTTCTTTATCTAAGTCATAAATGAAGGAGGGTATATCTTCTTTATTAAGTTTATTATCCTTACAGAAGGCGGAGATAGAACCATTATAAAAAATCCTCATAAGGAGGATTTTACAATTATCACGACTTAATCCTTTCTTATCCATTTTTTTAAAGAATTTATCTCGATTATTATTGTAATAAGATAGGATAGTACAATCTAAACCTTTATCTTTTAGAATATTTTCTAAAAAGACAGGGTGAGCGTTTACCATATCAATATCTACATAGTTCTTCTTACATAGAGCGGACTTTACTTCTCCTTTCATAAAAGCGTGAGCGATTGAAGTCTCGCCCTCTTTTAATCCTTTTACTTTAATATTTAATCTACCTACTTCATTCTGAATATATTGAACCTCCACTTTACCACTCTTACCATGTTTAAGATATTTCTTTACTGAACCTTTATACTCGTCGTCGATTATATCCGAGTGAAGTATTTTCTGAGCGTTTAAGCTATCATATCTTTCATTAAGGGTAAATGTCTTCATATTATTTAGTTTAGATAATTTATCCGAGATTTTATTTTCCGCCATTACTTTATAAATAAGTATAGATTTTATTCTTTAAACTATTTTAAAAATGGTTTAGTATAATAAAAAAGAAATTTAATAAATATTTTATGACTTGATTAAGACGTAAAATATTAAAAGTTTAAAATTATAGATAAAAGGTAAATGTTTAAAAATCGAGAAAATTAAATAATAATATTATTTTCCGATAAAGTTTTTACTTTATCCGGATATTTTTCTTTAAAGAGGTCTATCTTATCATGTTTCTTATAATAGTAATAAGAGCTTCGAGCGTTCATGAAATCTTTATTATTATCATATTTCTCTTTTTTCTTTTCTTTATTTACTTGATAATGATTACGAGCGCGTTCCCTATTCTTATTCTTAAATTCCTCTGTGTCTCGAATCAGGACATAACGCTCTCTCTCCTTATCGCGTTTCCTTTCATATTGATTAATAATGTTTTTAATTCTTTCGTCGGATAGTTGTTCCATTTATATATAATTACTTATATATTTTTTTTTTAAATAATAATACGGATTTTTTAAATATCTTAATTAATATAAAATGCCGTTAGATAAAAAGGGTAATCCAGTACTTTATAAACCATTTATTAATCGAAGTAAGACTAAAAGTAAATACTTCGTTTATGTTAAATCTGATAATAAAAGAGGATATAAAAAGGTAGGTTTCGGTCATAAAGACTATCAACATTTTAAAGATAAATTAGGTTATTATAAACGATTAGACCATGGGGATAAAAAGAGAAGAGATAACTATCGAGGGAGAGCGTCTGGTATTAAAAATAAAAAAGGAGAATATACATACTTAGATAAGAATACCGCTAACTACTGGGCTTATAATACTTTATGGTGAAACTATAATCTCGGGTTCGGGTTCAGGTTCTCCTCCCTTTTCTTTATTTTCTTTAAGTGGTTCAGGTTTTTCTATGTCTTTATCTTTATCTTTTTTATCTTTTTTATCAGGTACAAGTTTCTCCTCGTCACTACTATCATTATTTACCTCTGGTTCTGGTGGTGGCTTACGCTCACAGAAACACAGATAACAGAGATTTAATCTACAATAACAACGGGACTTAAATATAATCGCGAGGATACCACCTAACGCCCCTAAGATTAAACCTGTCGCGCCCGCCAGTTCATTAATGTTAAATTGTTGAAGAATACCACCACTATCAGACATTTTAATAATTTATATAAGATAATTTTTATATCTTCTAAATTATAAAATAATGCCGGATAGACCTATCGACGAAGTCCTTGAAGAGTTAAAAGATTTAGTCAAGGACGTTAAGTCTATTAAGAATGACGTATCAGTTATAAAGAATCGATTACATGAACTTAATAGGGATAGGATAAATAAAGAACAACAGGAGGCGGACGATATCTCTAAGGGGTGGGGTTTATGGTAATTATAAATTTAGATTTTTTACAATACATTTTTATAGAAATTTTCACATATTTTTAATAATTTTATAGAAAATTTTAATATATTTCTTAAAGTAAAATGGACCTTTTACCGAATATACAAGTAGATTTATTACAAGAAGACCCCGAACCACTTGAAGAGGAGATTATGTCTGACGAAGAAACACCTGAACCTGAACCTCAGGAGGATATTATACCACAGGTCAAGGAGAGGGATATCATACCAGAAGAGAATATATTCGAACAGAAGAAACCTAAGAAACAACCAGTACAGAAGAAAGAAAAGAAAAAGAGAGTAATGACTGAGGCTCAATTAGAACGTCTACGTTTAGGTAGAGAGAAGGCTCTCGCTGTTAGAAGGGCGAAGGCTCAGGAGAAGAAAGAAATTAAAGAACTACAATCTAAAAAGAAAAAGAAAGATATCCAGAAACTACGTGAAGAGGTTGAAGATAAACCTAAACCAGAACCTACACCTCAGAGAAAGTCTATAAATTCATTAGAAGACTTACCCGCCGACATGTTAGTAGAATTACAGAAGAGAGCTATCGAAGGATATGATACTAAACGTAAAGCGAGAAAAGAACAGAAGAAGAAAGAACAACAACACCAGAACACTATCAACAATAATATCGGTATGGTAAATAACGCCCTACAACCACAGAGACCAAAACAATATGGAGAGCCCGGATATTTTAATGATTGTTTCTAAATTTTAGAAGTGTCCTCATTTTCGAGGACACCTGTCCTCAATTATTAAATAACTCTAATTTATGAGGACATAGACTTTTACGTCTCTCTACGTAATAGAATTATAATAACTCATTAACACTTTATTACTAATGTCCTCAAAGTCCTCAAAGTCCTCAAAAATATAAAATATAAATCTCTAAAATATAAAAGTTGAATCAAGTAAATATCTGAAAGTTCGATTGTATTTATTTCGGGTATTTTCGGGGACGTGTCCTCACTTTTCGGGACTTCTGATATTTTCGGGGACATGAGTATTTTTATCTATGTTTTATATAAATATGAATTTATGGATTTATGATTTAGTGAGTATTCAGTTATTTCTTCTTTACATGGTTAGGTCTCCTTATGATAATAATGGTTGTTGTATATCATGTGGTTATACGTGGTGTGAGGCGTTAAATGAATGTGTGAGAGTATGGGAGACATATTGTAAAAGTTTAGAAAATCAAGGACATTAAATTTTATCTTCTTTTTACTATAAATGACTTATAAAACTGATTTCAATCGTAAATATAAATTCAAACCATTAAGTACCCCTCATTCCTTAAAAGATATATCTGATATTACGGGTTATGAGTTGAAAGGATTAAAAACAATATTTAAGAAAGGTCAGGGCGCTTATGTCTCTGCGCCCTATTCTGTACGTCCTCAGGTTAAGTCAGCGGACCAGTGGGCTATGGCGCGAGTATACGCTTCGATTAATCCTAAGAGTAAAGCGTATAAAATAGATAAGGTTCATTTAGTTAAAAAATCTAAAAAAAAATAATATATTAGATATATTATAATGAGTAAAAAGTTAAAGATTTTAAAAATCGTTGAACCTCCTAACACTAAGAAGAAGGCTCTACACCCTAACCTACCTCAACCGCCTTCTCTGGTTCTTATGATAATGCCGACTAAAACTGGTAAATCGACAATTATCTCGAATATGTTATTAAATAAAGATTTCTACGGACAGGACTTCTTCGACGAGACAACTATAATCAGTACAACAATTAACAACGACCAGACGTCTCGTTTCATGAAACAGGCGTTTAATACCTATGATTATTATTCAGACGATTTAATTAAAGATATAGTTAGGAATCAGTCTCAATATGATAAGGCGGATATGCCGAGTATGTGTTTAGTGTGTGACGATTGTTTAGGTGAAAAAACAACCTCGCTCAATAATCTCGCGTCACGTTATCGTCATTACAATATAGATTTATTTATTGTATCCAGTCAGCTACTAAAAAAAGTAAGTCCAACGATTAGGGCTAACGCCAACTGGGTACTGGTGGGACGCCTCACAAATGAAGCGGAAGTCGAGAAACTCTCGGAGGAGTGGTCGGGTATGTTCGGAGGGGATAAGAACTTTCGGGAAATGTATAAGAAAGCGACTAAAAAGAAATTCGATTTTATGACCTTGAAGTTAACTGAGAACCCAGCGGAAATATGGATTAACTTTAATGAAAAAATTTATCCCATGGGTCAGAGTGAGGAAGAGGTTTCAAGTGAAGAAGAATAAATTAATAATTAAGATAATATAATTTTAATATATTTAATAATATAAAATAATGGAATTCGGTAGCGCTGATAGGACAAGGGACGCGGAGTACTCTTCTGAATTAAGACACTTTAATCAACAGGTAGGACTATACAACAGGGATTTAACTAATAAGAAATTAGAAAATAAAGAAGAGGGAGAAAGTCTTCAATCTCAGGCGGGTACAGACGCCCATACTGGCGCTATGAAAGAAGCGGGACAACACGCGGCCGCCCTCTCACAAGGTCTCTCGACGGCGAGAAATATTCAGAAATTAGGGACACCAATTAAGGCGACCGAGGATATAGTAAAAGGCGCGGGAGATACCGCTAAGTTATTTAAGAAAGGAGAAGTAATAGGAAAAGAAACCGCCCAGACATTAGGTAAATCAGCGGGGAAACTCGCGACGGGTTTAGGTGTAATCGGTGACGTCGCCTCGATAGGATTAGACGCCGAAGAATTAAATGATAACTGGGGGACTATGAGTACCATGGATAAAATTACTAATATCGCCGATATAGGAGGAGCGGGTTTAGATTTAGTAGGAACTGGATTAATGACTTTCGGAGGACCGGTGGGCGCTCTCGCTGGATTAGGTATGAAAGCGTTCGGTGACGTTATTCAAGTAGGAGCGGGAGCGGAACAGGCTATCGCGGGATATCAGGACGCGGACGATAAAAAGAAAGAGATACAAGCGGACACGGAAAAACAGGATAAAGAGTTAGGAGAAGCTCAACAGACTCAGGCGGGTTCGGTAAGTCTGGCTGGTGCTGGTGCTCTCGCTGTCGGTAGAACCGCTCAATAAATATTTTAACTTTCATAATTTTTTTTTTATTAATTTTATTTTATAAAGTATATTATAAAATAAATGTCGGTATCATTCTGGAAAGCTGAAAACTCTATCCCTATCGAACAGACCTCGAAGTCTGTACCAGTTTTAAATGGTCTCGATTTCTCAGCGGGCCAAGAGGTAAGAATTAATGTCCCTCCTTCTACTAAGTTTATTAAACCTGACGAATGTTATCTCCAAGGTGATTTTAAAATTAAACTCCCAACATTAAGCGCCTCTACTCACGCCACGCGCCTTCAACTGGACCCGCGCCTCGGGGGTCAGAGTTTAATTAAAGATATTCGTATCTATACCTCAGCTGAATTCGGTTCTGTTCTCCTTGAAGAAATTCAGGACTATAATTCTCTGGTTTCGATTATGAGAGATTATGATACGAATGATAGTGAAAAGAAAAAGCGTGCTATGACGGAAGGCGCTACTATCTGGATCCCTGAAACCAGAGGAACTCTGGGAC
>Ga0209337_1001413_pt1 | contig 18224 bp, 29 predicted proteins | sample LinPmetageLP53_FD_184044 | JGI IMG/M metagenome (GOLD analysis project Ga0209337, IMG submission 184044) | Marine viral communities from the Pacific Ocean - LP-53 (SPAdes) (version 2) | ecosystem: Environmental > Aquatic > Marine > Oceanic | place: Pacific Ocean | collected 2010-02-08 | reverse complement strand
CAAGACGTAATTAACGGAATGGGCTTGGATGTTATGGTTTCTAATTCATGGACGGAAGACGGCACAAAACAAGTCGAGAAAGTAGTACAAGCTATACAGGATATACAAACGCGGAATTAATCCGCGCTTGCGTTTGGACGTGTAGTCGTCATTGGGAGCAATACCCACAAACGCACAAAATGGTACTTTTAACAGGCTTTTATTTAGCTTGTAAGGTTTCCATTACATAACAGTAAGAAAGGCGCAACAAGGCGCAAATTTGAAAGGATTAAAAAGGGTTATTAATATTATGAAGCAAAAAAAAGAAAGTACATTTAATGAGATTTATGACTATTTGATAGAGTTTGAGATAGCCACGCAAGATGAAATTAATTTAGTATGCTCAATCAATGGAAATACTATACAAAATTTAAATGATATATTATATTGTAGAGTCGGCTATCGAGATATTGAACAATTAAAAGAATTAGAATTATAAATATAGATATACAGAATTATAATAAACTTGATAGAATTTATTATAATTATAAATCAATCTATCGAAAAATAATAAATAGAGGTATAAAAATGAATAAAAAAATAGAACTTATAAATATGGATAAACTTTATGGCTTGGCGTTTCTTGTTCGCGATACGTCCACGATGCTAGGCTATTCAGAAGATAATAAATTTGAAAAGGCGCAAATATTAGCTTATAAAAATTATTCAGAATTTGCTTATGATAGATTTTGGAAATTGTTTTTTGAAAAATATCCCCAATATCTTAAAGGCTATAATTTAGCAATTAAATTTTATAAATCTTCAGATAAAATTGAAATTGAAATTAAAAGCATATCAAGCGAAGAAAAAAAACTTAATGAAGTAATCGCGGATTTAGATTTTACGATTGAAGGGAGAGCGTAATGACTACGAAATTATATGTTGTAAATGGTTTTAAACGTGAACGCGTAGATGAAATTACAGTATTTGACCGACTTGTATATACGCAAGTATTCGGTTCGGTTACTGAGGTCTGTAAGTTTGTTAAAAAAATGTATAATATGGAAGAACGACTTACGCGCGAACTTATAGTTGAAGCGTTTGGAATAAATGTAAAAACTACTATAAATATTCCTGATACAAAAAAATACTTTAATGTATCACAACATAAAGTTGAAACTGAGGTACGCGTACACGGAAATTATAAATAACGCTATAAATGGAGATATAAAAGCCCTAGCAATTAATTTTGTTAGGGTTTTTTTTATTTTAAATATTTCTTGTTTTATATAATTACTTATTTGTAAGTTTATATTATAAGATAAGCAAGATTAATTAAAATAACTTAAAAGGAGCTTTAAAAATGAAATATGGTCGCGATGTAGCAATATTAGATTATAGAGACGGACAGGTAATTTTTGTAACAATACCTCAAGATATTGAAGATGTTGAAGAATATTTAACAGAGTATCATAATTTTCATAGTGATTGTTATTATATGGCTAGCGCTTCACATACTAGCGGACTTTGTATAATAGACAACAGACAGGAGAATAAATAATGCCTAGTTCACCCATATATACGCGCGTAAAAAACTTAAAGTTTCGTACTGAGCGTTCCGAAAAAATAATAATTACAGATGAAAAAACCGACCACTACTATACTATATATTTTGAAGATGGTTCACCGATAGAAAGAACACAAGCGTATTTAATGTGTTGTCCGCTTGATGAGAATCCAAGTATAGAAGATAATTGGTATCACGTTGAAGAATTAGTTTTTGAACACGCGAATGTAATTGCAATGTTTAGAGATTTTATAGGGATTAATTTTTGGAATGTTGGACTATAAAATAGAATCAATAAAAGCGCAAGAATCTTATGATTGGATATTGCGCAAGCACTACGCGAATAGAATACCTAGTATTTCGTTCGCGTTTGGTGTTTATGATAAAAATATTTTAGCAGGTATTTGTACTTATGGTATGCCTGCATCTCCAAGTTTATGTATTGGTATTTGTGGCGAAGATTATAAAAGCAATGTTTTAGAACTTAACAGGGTTTGTATAAATGATGATATGCCTCAAAATACCGCCTCTTTCTTTATATCTAAGACTTTATTAATGCTACCACCAAATAAAATTATTGTAAGCTACGCGGACACAAAAATGAACCATTACGGAATTATATATCAAGCGTGTAATTTTTTATATACAGGCAAAACTAAAGAGCGTACTGATATTGGCTCAGAAGATAATACGCATAGCAGGCACTACGATAAAAATTTAGACTATTCAAAGAATCGCAAAACGCGTTCTAGTAAATACAGGTATGTTATTTTTACAGGTACGCGTAAGCAAAAAAAGAATTTAAAAAACAATTTGAAATACAAAATTTTACCATATCCAAAAGGTAAAAGTAGCAGGTATAACGCGGATTATAAACCGCAGGTTCAACTTAAACTATTATAAAAAGGAGTATATATGGATATTGATGTAGGTTTTTTCCACTTGTTGCAACTGCGTTCAGCACTTGGATTAGAAATAAAAGGTTTGAAACATAGCAAGGGTAGCGCGTACGCGTATATCAAAAAAGAATTTGGTTATAAAGGTAACAAGCAAAAAGTATATGACCAATTAAATAATAAAATAAATGAAATAAAGGAGCAAAAAAATGAAAACTGTACTTGATATAGGTGATTTTGTATGTTGTGATTTTTGCAACTCAGATGGAGAAACTACCACAGGTGGAGTTATGATTGGTAGTAATGCAATATGCGGTGATTGTTGTGAAAAAAATGGTTATTATAAAGATGACTATGAGTATAAAGATGAGATTACAGAGTTTTTCTCAAAAAACAACACTTTTAAAGATAATGTTTTAATATATCGTTATAAAAGAACAGGAACAATTAAAGGTGAAATTGTAATAGAAAGTTTTTAACTCTCACTAGAAAGCTATATATACCCAAAAAAATATATAGCCGTCTAGTTCCAATTAAGAGTTAATTATAAAAGGGTATATCAATTAAGATGTACCCTTTTCTTTATACTTAAAATCCTAACTTGGAGGAGTTAATAGTTTATTATTAAGTATAAATATTACTTGCTAAACTTAGATTCTGAGGTTGTTACGGATAGAATCCTCCCTACCTCTCAGTAAAGAGTTTATTCTATCCCTTGCTTAAACTTGAGTTCATCGGCATATCAGATAAAATTATAAGAAAATTTATAATTTCGGACAATTACTTTCAGTTATTTTCAACTTATTTCTAGGTCTTATTGCCTTCATCCAACCCTGTGCTTTAGAAACAACCTCTTTTTGTAGCACTTTTAAACTCACATTGCAAAAAGCGTAGTTCCAAACCAATGCGAGCGCATCAAATCTAAAATCTAAATTATATTAAAACAAACACTTTTTTTACTTTCGCGTACACTTGCTTATGATTAAGTACATTTACTTATGTATTTTTTAATTTTCTATTATTATAATAAATGCTTGCATTATGTTTAATATTGATATTAACTTAATATTATAAATAAAACCAAAAAGGAGAAGTTTTGAAATCTAATAAAATAAAAGAACTTTTGGTAAGCAAGGGTTTAAAGGTTAAATGGGTTGCAGGCGAAATAGGTTGTCATCCTACTGAGGTTTCTAATTGGATTAGTGGCAGACGTATGCCGAGTTTGATTAGAGCAATCAAATTAGCAGAATTAGTTGGAGTTGCAGTAGAAGATATATTTCCTCCTAGTTGGGAATATAATAAATAAAAAAAAAGGAGCAAAATGTTTAATTCAAGAGCGCGTAAAAATCATCAAAAAATGCCACAAAGTATATCAGAAAAATATGCAAATACTTATTGTGATGTTATGGTAACTAACAACTATGAATTGTTTTCATATATTGATGGAAACAGACCTATAAGAGCAACACATTTAAAAAACATAAAAAATTCTATTGCATCTAAGCAAATTCCTGTTCCGATAGTTGTAAATGAAGAATATAAAATATGTGATGGTCAAAACAGATTTGAAGCTTGCAGGCTTCTTAAAAAACCTGTTTATTATATAGTTATAGAAGGATTAAAGCTTGAAGATGTACAAAGATTAAATGCAAATACAAACACTTGGGATACACAAGATTTTCTTGATAGCTACTGCGAACTTAATTATGAAAACTACATTAGATATAGGACGTTTAAAAATAAATATAAGTTTGGTCACAATGAGTGTATGGTTATACTTGGTGGCTATTGGGGTAAAAAAGGAAAAAGGATTCATCAAACTTTTAGAGATGGAAAATTTGTTATCAAAAACTATTCTGAATCTGTTGAAGTATCTGAAAAAATAATACAAGTTGCAAAATATTACGACGGATATAAAAGAAAAGGTTTTATAAACGCAATGTTAAAACTTTTTAAAAATACTGAATATAGTCACAAAGATTTTCTTTATAAACTTTCAAAACAATCAGAAAAAATGACACATCAGGCAGATGTAGAATCTTATTTAAAACTTATTGAAAGGATATATAATCATAGAAGAAAAAATGAAAATAAAGTTAGATTATTTACATATTAAGGAGATAAACAATGAAAAATAGCACATTACAGGAATGTTTAAATTATATTCAGGTAAATTTAAAAGCACCAAAAAATATGACTAATAATTTTGGTGGGTACAAATATCGAAATCTTGAAGGTATATTTGAAGGTTTAAAACCATTGCTTGAAAAAACAGGTTGCACCATCACTATAAATGACCATATCGAATGTATTGGAGATAGGCATTATATTGTTGCAACTGCATCTTTAAGGAAGGGCGATGATGTTATATCTTGTCAAGGTTGGGCAAGGGAAGCCTTAGAAAAAAAAGGCATGGATGTTTCGCAAATAAGTGGCTCGTCATCTTCATACGCGCGCAAATACGCGTGCAATGGATTATTCGCTATTGACGATGTAGCTGATGCCGATTCTATGGATAATACCTACACTATAACTAAAGGTCAAAAAGCAAGGTATCAAGAGCTTTTAAATTCAGGTGCTTATGAAGGAAAAAAAGCAGATGTTAATAAGTGGTGGAAGGGATTGACTACTAAAGAACAGGCTGATGCAGGTTTGTTGCACATGGAAAACAATGTTAGTAAGTATAAAAAAGGAGTTGTAAATGAAGTTTAATAGTTCAATGGCAGACCATTATGTTAATATTTCAAGAATAAAAAGAGGGTATAAAGACCAACTTATTTATTATTATAATAATGGCATTGGAGAAATAAGTGATATAGCTAACATTATTATATCTGAAAGATTAATTTCTACAATAGAAAAAAGATATGCTAAACTTGGTGGTGTCTTGCCTATTCCCAATCAAGACATTGAAGCAGGAAAAGGGAAAAAATGGACTTTAATTTAATAAAGGAGTTATAAATGCAGTTTGACAATACAAATACAGCTATATGTTTTGTGGAAAATGGATTATTTACTAGAGATGGTGTTGAGGCTTTAGGTAAAAAACCTGTGATAGTAATAAAAGCAAATATAGATGGCGTAGAAAAAGAAATAAGCCTGTGGTTTTCAAAGGATAAAGTTACAGGTGAATTTAAGCTAACTAAGAACGGAAATAAAATGCTAACAGGCAAAGTTTCTGATCCATACGAAGGTGATGGGTTTGAGGAAAAATCTGCTACGCAGCCACCATTATTTGAAAAACCACAAACATCAAATGATGCAGACATTCCGTTTTAAAGTCCTTATTAAGGATGGAGAGGGAAAAGAGAGGTGGGCAGATGCCGATAAGGTGTTTGCCCATCTTATGGAGCGATATACAAAAAAAGTTCCAAATGGCGAAAAGCCAAAACCTTATAAAGAAAAAATTGAATACTTTTTTAATACTATGGACTTAGAATGGCTAGATGCGCTTCGCAAAGCGTACCCAAATGTAGATATTGAAGTTGAATTAAATAAATCAAAAATGTGGCTTTTATCTAATTCACCAAAGAGAAATCTTAAAAAATTTGTTAATAATTGGCTTGCGAAAGCTATGGGTAATAAGCAACACAAGCAGACAGAGGCAGCACCTAGAGTTCCAAAATATATTCCAACTAAAATTGTAGAAGAAGATGTTGCAACACCTGAAGAAATTAGAGAAATGTTAAATATAGGGAGAAAAAGATGAGCAAAATATACGATTACCATATAGCTACACAAAAATCTTGCCAACACAAAAACACAGAGTATATTCCTAGTGAACCTGATGTGAATGTATCAGAGCAATTAATTTGTGATGATTGTGGTATGGATTTAGATTTACCTGAACCTGATGACAATTATTAATGAAATCTGTTAAGGATATATCATTTTCAATAAAATATAAAAATTATACTACATCTATTTGCAATCATTATTGTAATAATAAGACAAAAAAGTGTAATTTCTACGATTGGTTTACCTATCTTGATAATAAATTTATTAAAAGTATGTGCGAAACCTGCGCATTAAGAGAAGCATGGGGTTATAATTACAAACAAAAAAAGGGCTATAAATTATGGAGTGCTTAATTTTTATTAGTGGTTGTTGGCTAGGTTCTGTAATCGGATTTTTATTATTTGTATTACTTAATTAAAGGATTATAATGGAAGAAATGATAAGTGAGTGTTGCGAAGCACCAATTTTTAGATATGAAAAAGCATGGGATGCAGGAATATGTTGGGAATGTAAAACATTAAATTCTGTAAAAAGGGTAAAAAAAAGTCCTATTGGAATTGGGTTTGATCATAAAAATAAAAAATTTAAAAAAGAGGAAGTTGAATGACTATATTTGAAAATAAAACTAATATAAGCAATGAACAAAAAGTTGCAGATGAAATACAAAATCAGGTTGGTAATAGTATAAAAGTTAGTGAATCTTTAGATTTTGACTATTATATTGACAGGGTATTATTTGAAAATGATGGTATAGTTGCATGGATAGAAATAAAATGCACAGATTCATACGAATATTATACGTCAGATTATTATAGAATAAGCCTTAAAAAAATAAAGCGTGGTATTGATTGGAGCGAATCAACTTTTGCACCTTTTTATCTTGCTGTGAATTTTAAAGATGGTATATTTATTGCAGAAATTACAAAGGAATGTATGAAAAATTATCCTATAAGTTGGGGTGGTAGAAGAACTAGAAGGGTTAAAGGTGATCAAGAGCCTATGATTGCAATACCAATTAGTGAGTTCGTAGGTTTGAAAAATTTTACCATTGATAAAATTTACAATTAAAGGCAACCCTATAGCCTTAAAAAGGCATCGTTCTACTAGGTCAGGCAGAATGTATGATCCATCTGCAAATGATAAGAAGCAAATGTGGTTACAAATAGCTAAATTCAAGCCAAAAGAAGCTCTTAAAGGAGATATTCAGTTAATAGTAACATTCTTTATGAAAAGACCAAAATCTCACTACAGGACAGGTAAATATTCACATATATTAAAAGATAAAGTTCCTGAATATCACAGTTTTGTTCCTGATTTAGATAATCTTGTCAAGATGTGCTGCGATACATTTAGTGGAAAAAATAAAATGATTTATGACGATAGTCAAATATGCAGAATACAAGCAGAAAAAGTTTATGATGAAAAACCAAGAACAGAAATTATTATCGAAGAAATATCTTGATTACATTCGCAGGCAATTTTGCCTAGTGTGTGGAAATACTCCGTGTGATCCTGATCACTTGGAAGCTCGTGGAATGGGTGGTGCGAACAAGGATGGATTTAAGGACTACTCCTGTATTCCACTTTGCAGAGAACATCACACCGAAAGGCATCAATTCGGCAATCAAAAATTTGAATATAAATACAATATAAATTTATGGAAAGATGCTTTTAATTTATTAAGGAGATATTTTACAAAATGAGATTTACAGCTAAAATTGCAAACGGAAAAATATTTTGGAACAACAATAGCGTTTTAAACGAGTTTTTAGAATCAAATGACAACATGGAGTGTTATATTGACATTAAACTTTCTAAGGTGCGAAATACTGCGCAAAACAACTATTATTGGGCAATACTTCGCGATTGGGGTAAAGACATTGGAGAAGATGACGTAGATTATATGCACGGATTAATAAAATCGCGGTTTAAAATAACAACTATAAAAGAATTTAATAAAGAAGAATTTAACGATTTTTTAACAGAAGTAGAAAGATACGCAGCTCAAAATGGGTGGAATGGAAAACCTCAATCTTCTACCACACTTCTCTAATTTTTAATTTAATACTATAAACTCCATTAGCTACCTGTTTAAATTGAAAGCTATCTTGGTCAAATTTTGCTATAGCATAGTCATCAGGATTATTTTCACCTGATGGGTTGAATATAAAAGGTAAAGCACCTCCTCCTGTCTTGTGTATAACTTCAGTAAAAAAATTAGAATTAGCACTTTCATTTAAAAGTGCTTTATCTCTACCATCTACAAAACTTCCATCATATCCAAGATTGGTTAAACTAGATATTTCAGGAAATACATTTTGCTCATCTAAATATGAAAAAGATAAATCCCAAGTCCTTCTACCTGATGTAGATAATGATTTAAACCCTTCTACACCATCCCCACTTATTAAACCCCAAGCAGGTAAATCTCCCCAATTAGGTGCTTTATTCCAATATGTATTAGAAATTGTAGAACCACCTTTTGTTTCTATGGTTTTAGTTCCTCCATACTCTCTAGTCATTGTCAAATTAAGATCAGGTGAGTGAGGCATATCATAATACGTACCAACTACACAACTGCCTAATTTATTATCAGAATTTTGTGAATAAAGTTCAAAAAGATTTGTTGTTGAACCATCAAAAGCACCAAGTATAAAGCCATTATACCCTTCATCTTGAAAACTAGCACTACAATTAACTAATCCACCTCCACTTATTGTTATAATTTCTGTTGTAGAATTAATTTTTGCTTTAAATGAGCCTTCAGTTCCTAGAAAAGCTACAAAACTTTTATCATTTAACATTCCATGAGTATTAATATTTCCTGCATCATAATTACTACCTGATCCAAATTCACTTGCAGTAACTTGATTTACAGGCAAAGTCCTATATATATTAGGTAAAAAATCTTGTTGCCCTGAAAAATTAAGCCATTCTAGGGTATTTATATAAAATTTTGGGGTTTTTACTTGTTGATATGACATAAACTACTCCTAATATGATGATCCTGATGAACCTGATGAACTTGATGAGCCTGATAATGTTTGTGGTGTAGAAACTCTAACACCTTCTGTTTCTTTTGGCTTATTTAAATACTCATTAGCCATTATTTGATTAGGTTTTTCAGAATCTTGTAATACACTTTTTGCAATTTGACTTTCATTGATATTAGATGCTACCATGTTATTTGTTAGCAAATCCATATCGTCTAAATTAGTTGTTATTTTTTCAACAAAATCATTTTGTTGTTTAACAAATACAGATACAAAATCTGCATTGTTATCTACTGATTTTGCAGATGTTACTATAAATTGTCCAACATATTCAAATAATTCTGTTAATAAACCTGTTCCCATAGGATAAATAATTATTTTATTGTTTTTTAGATTTATAATAAAGTTTACACCTGTTTTATCTGTTATTTCTATTGCGCCTCTAAATTGAATCTCAATAGCTCTACATTCTCCTGTAACTGAACATTCACCATTTCCATAATACAATGTATTCATTTTATATCCTATTGCTTAATTCTATAATATCAAGCTCATCTATTACACCATCATTGTTTACGTCTGCAAACATTGGATGAGATGCTTGTTTGATATTCATCACATGATCTGATAATTTTACTAAATCTCTTAAATCTACAAATCCATCACCATTTACATCACCTGTATTATTTGATAACTTGTAGTTAAATCTATAAAATATTTCCTGTGCTATTGTATTATTAACTATAACTTGAAATATAATATCAAATTCTTGGTCTTTAGTTTCATCTTGTATTTTAAAAAGTTGTTGGTCATAAGACACAAATTCTAACACCTGCTGCGAAGCATTAAGGTCGGCAATTAAAGTTAAATCAATATCTTCTAGCAATATATCTATTCCATCATTGTATGTTTTAACTTTTAGAGTGGCAGTATCATAATATATTTTTTGCCTTTTATCATTTAGCTCTATTGCAAGATCAAATGTAATATTGCTTACTGACAAAACACCATCTTGCAATGACGGCATAAGCGCAGGAGTATCTATTATAATACCATTTTTTCTAATTAATCCAAGCTCTGTTCCTATTGACCAATTTAAAGAACCTAAATGTATAATATCTCCTACTTTTGCAGGAGTAATTGTTGTTGAGTTAATTATCATATAAAATCTCCAAAAACATTCATATTATTACTAAAATAATTAGTAGTAATTTCACTATCATCATATAACTCTATACCATATACCCACCAATCATTTGGATTATTAAAATCTCCTTCTTCAAAAAAACCTAATACTCCACTTAACGAGCCACTACGATCTTCATAATTATAATAATCATTTGAATTTGTTATTTGAAAATTTGGAGTTGAACCTGTCATTCCTGTAAGTTGGTATCTTCCGATAGATTTTATAGATGGAATTTCAATTTGCAATCTGTCCTGCCATCCTGCTTCTGTATCTGTTATATTGCCATAAGCATAATTTACAGGAGTATTAATAGCAAGATCGCCAAAAGCATTAGTAGTATTGCCATATAAAGTAGTCCATAAATTGCTAGTAACAACAGCAAGCAGTTGATGCAACTGCTCACATTGAACTGTAACCATGTCTAAAGTTTTATTTGTAGATGTAACTATAAAATTTGAATAAAATTCTTGATCCATAAAAAATGTTTCACTTGTATAATCTATTCCATAAGGCTTTATTCCACCTAGCAACTTATCAAACTCTAATATATCACCTACTTCTATAGCTAAACCATCAGATAAAGGCAGTTTAATAGTTGCAATTAAATGTTGATTTTTATAATAATCTAAAAGCCATTGACAAAATTTATCTGCTGTTAGTTCATCTCTAATATATTTACCCCTATGGTCATCTACAACTAAAGTTGATTTAGAATGATCTGCATCTAATCCATAATAATTATATAAATCATTGTTATTTTCTTGTTTTGATAAAACTTTGCCAAACTCATTTCTTGCATAATCCCATTTATATTTAAATTCTACTTTAGTTTTTACATCTTCTATTTTAGTCCTGCTAAAGCTATAATCAATTATCCTAGATTCTTTAATAATATGATTTGAATCTACTTTAACAGCAGGAATTACATCAAATTTAAATTTACTTTGGTTGTTAAAATGTGGTATATATGGAGATGCAGAAGCAATTTGTTCTAATAATTTTTTAGAATTTATTTTTTTATCTACAGTAAAAGCATATTGCATATCTGAATACGCAGCATTATTTTGAATATTTTTATAATCTCCATCAAAAAAAAGCTCTGAATTTAATATATTTTTAACTAAATCAGGCATATTTGGATTAGCAGAATAATAAGAATTTGAGGACAATCTTCCTTTTACTAAAGAATAATAGTCTTGATCTAAAACTTCTTTAATTAATGAATATTTTAAAAATTCAAATTGTTTAAATTTGCATTTAAATGCTCCTAAGTATCCTGTTGCTTCACTTGGATTATAAGGCATTATAGTAAAATAAATATTATTAGTATCTAAATTTTCATTCAATGAAGATGAATAATTGTAATCTAAAAAATCATCTCCACCTAAAATAAAATTTTCAATTTGATTCCAATTAGAGCCTCCTGTGTTTGAAAAAGTTACATTTTGAAGTTTGAAAATTTCTGTATTTGCTTGAACAAATAACTTGACTTGCAAAGATTTATTATTCCAATTATTTGCTGACATATTTCCATAATATGATTCTATTTTAATAAACATTATTGTAATAAATTCTTCCCAATTATTTTCAGAAATTGTGTCTGTATTTATACTTACACCAATACCTGAAACATCTCTTTCGTTATCGTTAGTGTTCATATTTACAGCAAAAACATCATTATTGTTTCCTGATAAAAGTTCAGATAAAGATTCTCCGTTCCAATTATATTTTTCAGAATTTACAAAATATCCATCTTTTACAAAAGTACCAATCATTTCTTTTGTATTGTCATCTAGTATAGTAGTAAAAAATATATGATCGTTTGATGTTGAACCTACTTCGTTTTTATCAAAAAAATTAGTTTTTTCCCTTAAAGGAGAAAAATTCATATTGTTTAATTCTTTTTCTTCTAAAACAGGTAAAAGATTTTTAGATATAAAATTTCCTTCGCTTGATTTTAACCTTATATATTCTGTTGTAGGATTGTTTTCATAAGTAGAACTGTCAATAATATTATTGTCTAAAACATTTATTGACCAATCATTCAAAGTGTTATTTTTAACAACTTCAGCAAATTTGTTATTTTTGTAAATATATAGTTTTGTATATAAAGAAAGAACATTGTCAGGATAAATTTCTATTGATCCATTGCTTAACAAATATCCATCCAAAGATTTTTCTAATTTTTTCTTAATAACACAAGGGCTTTTTTCTACAACTCCATAAACCATAGGAATAGGTTTATTTTTATATTTATCAGGTACATCTTCACCATCTCCTAAATAATTTTCAGGCAAAGGCAAATCCTTATGTAAATATGATTGACTTCTATCTTCTAATTCTATTTTAACTTTTTCTTCTGTATGTGTATATCTTCTAACTGTTCCATCATATATTTTAAATGCTGAACCATAATCTGTAGTATATTGTGATCCCCAAAAAATTTGCACTTGTACATTCATCAATGAAGTAGATTCTACAAGCTCTGAAAATCTTACACCTTCATATTGATAATTGCTAATATCTAATGTAACTGAATTAATTTTATATTTTCTTGTTTCTAAGTCAATAGATTCTTTTAAAGATGGAACATTTAATAATAATGGCTTATGAAAATCTGCACCTATAGTTACAGCATTTGTAGATATTCTAATATTTAAACCATCTACATCAATTAATACAAATGGATATATACTTGTATCATTTCCCTGTATATGACTTCCAAATACTCCTAAATCTAAAGCCATTTACGATACTCCAAAATCATTACCACGCCTTACTGCTTCTTTAATCTGCCCTGCTAATTCACCTTCTACATAATCTTGGCTCATAACATTGCCTGATACATTTACTGTAACCGATCCACCACCACTTTGATTCATACGATTAAGGTTTTCTATTCCAATAGATTGTACTGCGCTTCTCTGCATTACATACTCTCCACCTTGTGCTAAAATAGGAACATTATCTCCACCCTTAACTGATCCACCTGTTGCAAACCTCTGAACCCTGCCATCATCTTTAATAAGTCCACCCTTATGTGCAACTCCTCCTGTTAATGCAAACTTTCCAATGTTGCCCATAGCAAATGCACCTGCACCACCTGTTAAACCGCTAAATAAAGCAAATAACGCAGCACGAGAAGCCATTTCAACAGCCATAGATGTTAATGCCTTACGAAATGCAACACTTGTAGCAGATATTGCATCTTCAAAATCATTAGCGTTTATTATAGAATCAGACATTAATTTTGAAAATTTATTTATAGTAGAAAATGATTGTTTTTCTGCTTCTGTAAATAAACCAAGCGCGTTTGCAGCTTCAGGGTATTCGCTAATAAATTGCGCAATATTTTCTTTTTCTTTTTCATCTGCAACAAGTTTTGCAAATTGTACACCTGTAAATTCTTCATAAGAACCTTTAAGAGCTTTTTGATTATTCATTTGTTCTTCAAGTAATCTAAGTCTTTCTTTTTCTGCATCATTTAAAGCTACAATTTGATCTTTTAATATTTTAATTTGCTCATTAATATTTGCTTTTTCTTGTGCTTCATACGCCTTAATTAGTTTTTTTCTTAATTTTTCTTCTTCTTCTGTAGCCTTTTTTAGCTCATCTTGTATTTCCTTTTGCCTTTTTGCAGCAGGGCTTAAAGCATCATATTTATCAACTAAATCTGTTAATACTTCCTGATATTTTTCTGTACTTGAAAACAACTCTTTGTTTACCATTACAAGTTGTATGCTTCGTAGTATTTCTTCTCGTTTAGCAGAATTAGTAGCTTCTTCTAGCTTTTCTATAGCTTTTATTTGTTCTAAAATTGAATTTGTTAACTTCATTTGTGCTTTAGTTGCATCAGTTATAGGCTCATTTTCAAATAAACCAAAATATTTTACTGTTGCAACCATTGCTAATCCGATGGCTGCCGCCGCTGCTAAATAAGGATTTGCCATCATCGTTGCGTTCATGGCTAAAAGAGAGCCTGTCATAAGACCTATAGCTACATTGGCTGCTAAAGTAGCTGCCGCGTAGGCAGTTAAACCTGCTGTAACTGACAATATAACAACACCAAGAGTTTTAAACACCTGTGCATCCATAACTTCAAATAAAAACTTAAATGCTTTAGCTGCAGCCAACACAACAGGAGCTAATGCTTCACCCATTGCTTCAGCGGCATCTCCACGAGCTGCTGCTGCGCTTTCAAGCATCCCTGCTGTTGTTTTTGCATAAGCCTCTGCTAATCCACCATATTGCCTTTCAAGTATATTGCCTATTTCTACAGCTTTTTCATTGGCACTCATTGCCTTTAATTGAGCTTGTTCTGTATCGGTTAATACAACACCATATCTTGTTAAAGTTCCTATTCCTGTAGTGGTAGCTTTACCAAAAGCAATAAACAATGAATTTAAATCAGGCATTGCGCCACCTGTTGTTTGTATAGCCCTTGCAACATTTAGTATTTGCGGTGTTAAAGACTTCATTGCTTCTTCGTTTAATCCAAAAGTAGTAAGTTGAACCATGCCGTTTGTAATAAGCTCATCACCGAAAGCTGTAGTTTTTTGCAAAGCAGAAGAATAATCTAAAAGCCTTTGCGTAACTCCCTCGACAGTACCTTGAACATTTGACAAGCCTTGTCTTAATTTTTCATTTACAGCTTGTTGTTTTCCATAAGTCCTAACTAAACCTGTAAAGGCTTGTTCTATAAGCATTGCTGCAAATGATGCAAGTAGCATTTTTGAACGTAAAACAGCAAAAGAATTAGAAAGTAAAAGATTTTCTTTAGTAAGAAGTCTATTAGATGTAGTTTGGAAAAGTGTTGCTTCGCCTTGTTTTTGTTGAACCTTAGTTAAGGTTTTAGTAGAGGCTGCTACTCTAATTTGTGATCCTGCTATTTTTTGTTGGGCAACTTTAAGTTTTGTTAAGCCACCTTCTAATTTTCTTTGTTGAGTAGCAAGGGTTTTTAGCGCAGCAATTAACTCTTTACTACCCTGCTGTTTAAATTTTATTAATAGTTCCTGTTTTGCCATCTATTTCATCCCTTTGTTTTTTAGCAAGTGCGTTTTTAATAATAAACGCTTTATCAATCCATTTTGCAGGTTGGTCACCATAACTTCCCTCATAAGGTGATATACCAAACTGCTCACAATAGATATACCTCTCAATGTCTTTTTGATGTTTTCTCGACCTAACGATATTTCTACAACAAAAAAAAGGTAATTGAGCATTGACCGACTTCGCAATATCAAACTCTTTACCTTTTTCATTGGATTCTTCTACCTCTAATATTAATAAATCAATTATAGCCCATACATCATCATCACATTTAAATGTCCTTGTTTCACGAACTCCATTAATTATTATAGGAATTTGTGCATCATACGGATATGTATGATAATAGCAACCTCCACACCAATCCGAATGAATGTTTATTTCGAGTTGGAGGCTTTCCCTTTTCCCGTTAAAACACCCTCTTGTAAAATGCTAAATATTTCTATTTTTTCTTCAAGAGATAATTCTAAAATAAATTTATCTGAACAGTTGTCAACTAACGCACGAAGCCATTTTGTGATTGTAGAGTGCATATTTTTAATTTCTTTAAAATTGCCATCTTTATCTAAAACAACTTTAGTACAATCCATTAAACGATCTCTTTGATCGAGAGATGCTTCAATAACTGTAATTTCACGACCTGTTTTTAGTTTTATAGTCATAATTAAGCCAAAGTAAGTGACATGACGGCATCAGAACCATCAGTAACAGCTTTCATTTCAACATCTATCATTGACACATCTCCTTCTGATAGTGCTGCGTTTGTAAGAACGCCTCTTATTATTGCAATCGAACAATGAGCAGCAGTAGCTTGGGTTAATGTAAGAAAATCTGCATCATCAGGAGATGTCTGAGTATTAAAGTTATTAAGAATAGCTCTAGTAGTTGAATCATATTTAATACTTGCGGTAGCAGTTACAGCTATTTCAGCACCTCTTGCAAAATGATCAAAGCCATTAGCTCCTACTCCTGTATAAACAGCAGGGCTGTCTATTGTAATACTAAAGCCTGACAATACAGTATCAGCCACACTATTTACTGTTGTTGCACTTGTTAAAGTTGCTATTGAAATAGGAGCAACGCTATAAGCAGTTCCTGCCTCTGTCTGTGTATTGTTTGTAATAGGCTTTTGTCCTGATGATATAGTAGCACTAAATTTATAAAGACCACCATCTGTACCTGTGTCAGCACTTATAGAAAGATTAGTAACCAAACAACCAACCATAACAATATTGTTTCCATCTGTAGTATCAGGCGGTGCTAAAACCAAAGTAAAAGTTTTATCTGATTCTGTAGCTCCATATTTTCCACTTTGCCCTGTTGCAGCAGCAACTAAAGACACATTCGCAGCAGAACCATTTAAAGCTGTAGCAGTAACACTTTGCAATAAAATAGCCATTGCACCATCATTTCTAAATGTTCCTGACAAACTAATTTCTGTTGCTCTTAAAACATTATCTTGAAAAAAATCGCTTTCGTGTAAAACCCTTCCTACTCCTGTCCTAACATCTAACACTTGATTTGGAGCTATAGAAGGAAATGCAACTGAATCTACATCAATTTGGAGTAATGATCCTGTTATTGCAGGAGAATCTAATGCGCCTGCGTTATTTCCTGTTTTTGTTTCTTCTATTACCCAAGCCTTGAAATCTTTTGGTGAAAAACTTGCACTAGCACCCATTATTTGTCTCCTTTATTTTTTATTTCTATTTTTTCTTTAATTGAATCAGGAACTGTGTCAAGCTCGACTTGTTTTCCTTGATTTAAAGCTGTCCAATCATTTATTTGCAAATTGCAATAATTGTCTTGTGATGATAATTTTTCGCCTTTTTTTAATTTTACTTTCATAAATCTCCTTATATAGCAGAATAACAGAGCAAAGCCCTGTTTTTTTTATTTAAACCAATACTTTAAGTTAATAAACATATCCTAATAAATTATATAGTTTTTTATCCTGATACCCAATTAGTATCATCTGTGTTGTAAGTTCTTCCTGAATGACCATTTCCTGAAGAATCTGCAACTGCATCTACACCTGATCCTGATGTTTCATTAAATTTCCAAAAACACTCTAAACCACTTGATGATGTGTAATCTCCTGAATTAGATGTTAAATCTAATGGAGAATTTTGTCCTGCATTGTATATTACTGCAATTTCAGAAGCAGTTAAATATTCTGTCCATACACCAACTTGCATTATAAAAAAATTACCATACAAGTTTTGATCTCCAACCCCAATTTTTACTTCTTTAGTTGTATTTGGAACATCTACATATCCACCTGTTTGAATATGATCTAATGTTAAAGCACTTCCATTTAAATACATAGCCATAGAATCACTTGCATTTGAATAAGTAATTCCAAAATGATACCAAGTATTGTTTGCTAAATCATCTAAATCTTCAAAAGAGAAAAAATTATTTTTTACTGAAAATTGCATCCTTTTATCTCCACCTGAATAAGTTATAGACCAAGATGCAGCAGAATTAAAATATCTACCTTTTGTTATAATTTCGTGATTTTCTGTTACATCTTTAATTTTTATCCAAAAACTAAAACTAATAGCACCAATAGCCTCCACTTCATCTATGTCACCAAAACCTATATATTCATCAGTTCCATTTAATTCTATTGATCTAATTGCAGATTGAGCAGTCCAATTAAAAATATCTGATGCTTCATTACTTGAATCACCTGATGTAAATTTATTTGCTAATACTTTTATGGTAGTAGCGCCTAATGATGATGGTGTAAATGTTGCAGTATATGTTGTTCCTGAGCCACTAAAGCTACTCAAAACACCATTAGTTACAGA
>Ga0209337_1001412_pt1 | contig 18224 bp, 35 predicted proteins | sample LinPmetageLP53_FD_184044 | JGI IMG/M metagenome (GOLD analysis project Ga0209337, IMG submission 184044) | Marine viral communities from the Pacific Ocean - LP-53 (SPAdes) (version 2) | ecosystem: Environmental > Aquatic > Marine > Oceanic | place: Pacific Ocean | collected 2010-02-08 | reverse complement strand
TCAGAAGGTGAGCCTGTTTAATAATAACAAACTGGCTTCACCAATGCAAGGCGGGGGATGAGGGTTGGGGGAGTATAATAAGAATAGAAATAAATATGGGGCGGGGGGAAGGTACCCCCCCCTTTTTTTTATTTAAGCTGGCGCATCGCAGCTACTTCCTGTCTGGCGCTGTGACTTCCCTTTATATATAGCAATTCTACCTACCCCTACGGTATTTTTAATCGTTATTCTACTAATGTGTATTTATTTATAATAAAAAATATCGTTAAAAAAAAGGTAAAATTGTGTACATTAAATCGTTTTCAGGTAGTTAATATACACTTCAGTATGAAAACTGATTAAATCCACTGAAAATTGATTATATTAATGGTTCGCCGTTGCTCTTTACATTTATAATTCGATCTGAATTGGCATACATCATGTGTTCTGGCATGTCTTGGATAGATTGTGGTGTAACTCTCTCGCTTTGGCGCTCTACAAGGGCAGCTATATTGTTGAGACTACCAACTAATGAGGATATATCTCGAGGCGATAGAGTCTTTGTTTGATTTTTATGTTCAAGAAGCTGTTCCTCAATGGCTTCAGCGCCTAGATCAATTAATTTATTAATTTTCATTCGTTTCATTGTCACTTCGACTGGTCTGAGCGACTCGTAATGCTGCATTTTCTTTTTAAGATTCTTCAGCATAGGCAACTTTGTATTCAAATGTTCATCTAATACCTCAAGGCTACCCACCTTAATGGCGTTCTGTTCGCTTTTAGTCAATAGATTCTCTTTGATTGTACTGCTAGCCTCAAGACGCTCTATATTCTCAATTGTAAGCTCTCTAACATGCTTAGATACAGTAGACTTTGCTAAGTTTAATTCTTCACATATTTTTTTATTTGTATAGCTTTTTTCTAGTAGTGCTTTAATTTGGTCTTTGATTGTTCCGTGCTTGCCTTTTTGGCCTGACTTTCTTTTTGTTACCATACTTAAATTATAGCATATTAGAATATTCATTACACAATATTTCTTACTCAAAAACACTTCTTTCATATCTTTATGCGTATTTAACAGCACAAGGTGTTGACGTATATAATATTAAATGGTAATGTCTAGTCTAATTATACTAGTTTTGGGAGGTGATTATAAGTGAATGAGAGCATGTGCATCAAGGATATAATTGATACGGTAATTGATTCGATAGTTTAGTTTTTTAATAAAGGAGCAGCAAAAATGGAAAATAAAATAATTGAGTTTGGTGGAATAGGAGTAAATGACGAAGATGTTAAGAAATTCGAACAAGGGTTTTGGGCATACGCTGAAAAGCAGAAATTAAAGGAGCAAAAAAAAATAGAGAAATTAAAAAAAGAAGCAAAGGAGCAACGAAATGGAAAAGAAAAAACATGAAACGACAATACAGTTAGAGCAACAATGCCAACGAATCGCAGACGAGATATATACAGGTCAATATGATTTTGAAGAGGATTCAAACTATGATGAACCGTGCGCAGCTGATTACTTGAAAGACATATTAGATTACAGAATTACAATATCACGAGACAAAGAGTATATAGGATCACGTATATTAGTTGCCTTTGGCGGGCCTAATATATGGATTAACACAGTCGATAAATGTGTTGAGGGTTATTGGGGCAGTGATGCTGTTAAGCGTTATTATTATAAGGATAATCTTGGCGTTGATGATTACATGGAACAATTATACGAGTGTTCATAATTCAAATAAAGGAGCAACAAATGAGAAATGAAATAATAATAGACTTAGCTATTAACGAAAACAATATATATACTCACGCCAAGCCACGTCATAACATTGAGTGGTCTGATAACCTTAGAATGTTGGGTGAGTGGGGCAGAATGGTTGATTCGAGTAAAAAGATTGAGGAGTAAGAAAATGGATTTTAAAAAAGAACAAATAGAAACTTTATTTTCGTTAGTTCATAAACTCGGGATTAATTACAGCGAAGATATAATTAAAATTGATTTTAATTTAGATGAATGGAAAAAGGCTTTTGTGGATCTTGATTTCATTTGCTTTGAGAATACACGTCTTAGCGATTTAAAAGAAGGGGCTTATGTAAATAAAGATGAAAGACTGAATATTTTTAAAAAAGACGTTCATTATATTGATAAAAAAATTGGATATGAATCATTAGAGTTTAGTGGTGTACAGCCTTCAGATTCCCTTAAAAACAAAGATATATTAAAAGTATTGAGCAAGCGTAAATCAGATATCTATATAATTAAATATGATGCAGAATACTTTATCTATAAAGATTATCCTTGCCATTATAATTACCAAGATACATGAAATATTTAAAAAAAAAGAGTGCTAAATAAATTAGTACACTCTTTTTAAACTTAATCTACACTTAGTAGAAATTAAAAAATAGTTTAACTCAAATTTTTTAACAAGTAAAGGAGTAAGAAATGAAATTAATGACCAAAAAAATTGAAAATAAATTAATTAAGCAACACAAAGAATCAGTTAGTAATTGTGAGGTTGACTGGTCAAGAATACACAAACCGTGGCTTAAGTTATTTTGTGGAAACTTTAATAGGATATACGCTTGGTTGCTATCTGAATACAACCCCGATACAGGTATATTTTTTGGTTTATGCGACCTTGGACTAGGTCTACCTGAGATGGGTTATGTTAGCCTAGATGAACTCAAAAACTTTGCACTCCCACCTCAAAAAAAACCTCAAATATTTTACCCATTTGTTAAAAGAGACAAATTTTTCGTTCCAAATAGCCCTTTATGGCATTATTACATAGTAGCTAAAGAAGAAAAAAGAATTATTGCTTAAATAAAAATAAACAAGGAGTAAGAAAATGAATAAAGAATTTTTAGATAATAAATTGTCATTTAAGGTAGTTAGGGATGATGAGCTTCACAGATGGGAAAAAGGACAGATATGGTATTTGGTTGATAAACATTTAGACTCTACAGATGAATATATTGATCACGACGAAAACCTTCCCATTAAACAAAGAAAAAAGAAGAATCATAATTATGAGTATCATTTAATGAATATTGATTCTGGTGAGTGGGATGTTTTAGATCAAGATAACTTTGACTCATTTAAATTATATGCAGATTTTCATGTTGATGGGAAGGAGTAGGGAATGAAAAAAAAATTAAAAAAGCTAAAGGAAAAATGCATTGATTTATTTAATGAAATAAACGTAATTGATATAGGCCCATACGACTATATGAAAATTCATTACACAGCTAGTTTTTACGATGAGCCTATAGGAAAGAATTGGGATGGGTTTTATTATAATGGTAAAGATTTTGAAGATATGATAGATGGAGTTAAATGCGGAGGAGAAATTTGTTTTAATTCTACTGAAGAAATAATAGATTTAATCCCAAGAGCTAAAAAATATAATAAAAAAACTGCTCATATATATATTCGGCGTCGGGTTATATTTCGTCGTGCAGCTACTTTTTTGAATATTTTCAATAAAGAATTAGATTTGGAAATCGGTTCGATATCTATCCCAATAGATGACTTATAAGTAGTGATTTACATAAATAGGTATAAACAAGGAGTAAGAAATGGAATTAATTAACTGGGACTATGAATGTATTAAAGATTTAATTGTGCAATTAAAAAATATTGAATCTGATTGTAAAGAGACAGGATACTCACTAAAAAAAAGTGAGTTATTATCAGATATACAATATTACGCGCCTTTTAAGCCATTATTAGATTATTATAATAATACCCCTCCAATTAAATTTCTTAAAACTTGGGGTGAATGTTATAACAATTTTATTACAATAGATAAAAAAGGAGCTGCTTTGTGTATTTATACCAATTTAAATTTAGTTCGTGTTAAATTAGGTTATATGTATAGCGAAAATAAAATTCCTGAATCGCAAGAAAAAGAAGAAACAAGATGCCTTAAAGAACTATTAAAATTCCCATGTTCCAATGAGTTGTATCTAACTATTGAGCCAAATACTGTTAAAAATATGATTGTAAATGAGGGGCATTGGTATTCGTGGAATTATCATGATTCTTTACGTGAAGATGACGAAGGGGAAAAAGAGGACGAGGCATTATTGGGAATAAATCAAAATATTTTAAGTATATATAAAAATGTGAAAAGTGGGCTAAACAAAGAATTTATATCAACTAAAAATAATGATGAATACTTTCTTGAGCTTCCTGCTTTAATTAAAGAAGGTTATAGCTAAAATAAAGGAGTAAAAAATGAAATATCTTGCAAATAGCACACTAGCACTAAACGACTTGAAAGGTGCTTTAGTTTCGAATGAACACGGGGATAAGTTTCGCATTTATGACTTTAAAATTGCCCTTGATAATTTAAATGAGGTTTTAGTCACCCTTATAAGTTGCGAAAATGACTTATCTCTTAAATACTTTGAAAAAGAAATTAGTGTAGAGCTATCATCAATGAAAAATTGGACAATCCAGATACAAAGAGGTTCTTATCGATATAGCCGAGAAGAAACGATTTATAATTCTCCAAAACCAATTTATGACGTTGAGGATGATGATAAATATTCATCTTATGATGATTATGATCGTTTTGAGTAAAAAGGAGAAATAAATGAAAGAATTTAAACCTTATGATGGGATAATTAAAATATTCTATTTTTTAAAATTCAAAATCCGTCAATTAAAATTTGATATTAGAGTTTATTTTCAATCACGAGGCAAATTAAAAGTTAAGGTAGATGAGCATTACATCTACCATTGTATTGAATGGAAGAACTTTGAAAAAGATGATACAGGTTATGTTGATTGCTTTTCTGATGGATGCGCCATAGTGATAATGAATGTTCGACCTAAATACCCTTGGTGTCTTCGCTGGGGTCAATATGTACATAAAGTTCCTTGCGATAAGATAATTGTAATTGATTAAATAAGGAGAAAAAAGTGAGTAAACAATTAAGTGCAAGTCAATTAAAATTATTATTTGACGACATAAAGAAAACGAGGGTTTGGCCTATATTTTATACAATGAGAATGAATGATTGTTATCGGATAATGGATGAGCTCAGATCAAAAAAGGTCAACGTTAATGCAGATGTTATGGAACAAGAGATCATCTTATATTTTGAGTCAAATAAGTACCATAGTAGTGGCATTTTTGATGATGGTTATGACTACATTGAATATATAAATGATCCTAAGTATATGCTATAATAAGCACCCTAAGTGATTGTTGATCCAATCACCTAGAGCTAAACAAATTAACCTAGTTAGGAGGATAAAATGTCTAAGACAAATAATAATGATATTTCCCGTATAAGACAATTAAATAATGAATTTCGTGCAACGTTTAAAGGTAGTGACGTTATTGAAACGGCGAGTGTCCGAAAATTAAATGTAAAAGATCACGCTCAGGTAATCAGCATAGTCAAGAACTTTACTGGTTTTTCAGATAAAGCTGATGACGATTATTCGTTTGGGGTTTTCTTTTATAAAGACGAAAAGTTTATGTTCAAAATAGATTACTACGACAAAAGTAAACTTAAATTCAGTAAAAACCCAGCAGATGACAAAGTAACGTGCAGAGTTATTACGATCATGAAAGCGAGGTCACTATAATGAAATGCGAAGTTTGCTCACTTGATTTTAATGCTTTAAGTGATGATAATGTTGGTTTTTTGGGTATCCGCAGTTTATTAGATTGCGAGGAGCCTAAAACAGATTTAAATTTAGATAATTATTTCTGTTTAGACTGTGCAAATAAAGTATGTGAGGAGTTTGACGGATGAAAGAGAGCGAAAATAGAATAATGTATAAGTTAAAAAAAGTGAAACTAGATTATGATTCGTTCAAACAAATGGTATTTACGAGAAGAATTAATGACATGATTCGTACTTCAAACAAATGGTATTTAGTAAATGAACCTAAATTGAAAGGTTTTGGGATTTATGAAGATTTTCATGCTTACCGAAAGAATGAAGAATTATTTTATTTGTTTTGCTCGAAATCAAATATACGCTCGAATTTGAATCACTATATGGGTCTCAACAAAGAAGACATGAGAATATTAGAAAAGAACGCAGAGATAATACACTTAAGTTTTTGGGAATCATGCAATCTTATTGTTAAAAAAACAATATTGACACAATCTTTTTATTTAAAATTTTTAATTGAAAGAGAAATTTATAAAGCTAAACACAAATTAATTAGTATTGAGAAAAAAATTAACTTAATTATAGTTTCAATTATTATTCAATTAATTACTTTATTTTTTATTTTATTGCTATTAAAAGGAGTAGGACAATGAGAAAAATTAAATTTAGAGCGTGGGATACAATAAGTAAAAAAATGACTTATGGGCCAACAGCTGATAATCCATCTAGCATTTGCAAGGTGCTTCTCCCGATGCAATACACAGGACTTAGAGACAAGAACGGGAAAGAGATTTACGAGGGGGATATTTTAAACGATAGTAATCTACCTGGAGTCATAGAAAAGCAAGGGGTAGTTGAATGGAATGCCGAGGGATATTGGCATTTCAAATTCATTTTCGATTTAGACTGGGGTTTTAAGATTTCTAAAAGAGAGCCGGAGTTTTTAAGTCGTGTATTATCTGATTTAAAAATCATAGGCAATAAATATGAAACCCCTGAGTTATTGTATCTGACACAAGTAATGAAAGGATGGGCACCCGGAACCTTAGATTTACTGGAGAATAAACAGGAGGATGAACAATGAATAAACGAAGAGAAATATTCGGTTATGCAAGAGTTTCTACTAACCAGCAGAGTTTAGATATTCAAATTGCTGCATTAATAAATAAAGGTTGTCTTGAAGGAGATGACCCACAGCGTATTTTTACGGATATAGAATCTGGTAAAAGCATGGAAAACAGAGACGGCCTTAATAAACTCTTGGCACGAGTTGAGCGAGGCGATATCATTTATGTTAAGAAACTAGACCGTTTAGGTAGGAATACCCTAGAGATGTTAGAAATTATCGAAGAACTTAACAGCAGAGGCGTTTCGGTTAATTTTATTGACGATCATTTGAGCACTGAAGGTGAAATGGGAAGAATGGTCATTACAATTCTGGCCGCAGTAGCGGAAGCGGAAAGGTGTCGGATAATGGAGAGAACCAATGAAGGTAGACAAGCGGCTATTGCAAGAGGAGTAAAAATGGGCAGAAAAGTTCTTGCTACTCAAGCCAAAATTGACGAGATCATGAAACTCACAAACGAAAAAGATCAATACGGAAAATCTGTCCATCCTGTTAAAGAAATATGCAAGAAAGTTAATTTATCTTTCTCGACAGTTATGAAGATTCGGCAGTCCATAAAAAAGAAGGTTGAAACAGCAACTGATTAGGATTCATTTTAAAGTTTCGTTAGCAACTAAAATAGGGGACATTTAAAACGTTACTAACGAAACTATTAATGATGACATTTTATTATACCACAAAACGATCAAAAACAGTACAAACAATCAAGCCCTTTCAAACTATAGCTTTCTTAGCTAAATCCATTCTAAGCATCTTATTTAATCCATCTGCAACTTTTTTTTACTAATGGTATAAACTTATATTAATAATCACACATATTGCCAATCTCGTTTAAATTTAAACCCTCTGAGATGATGCTGTATCAATATCAGATGGCTATCTTTGCTTGTCATGATTTAAATCTTGCCTCTTTTTTAGTTGATTTGTTATTAATTTTTAAAAAAACCCCTCTTAGAATCACCCTTTTTCTTTTTTTAATTTTTCTTTTTCTTTCTTTTGTACTATATATAACTAGTATACTATATATATAGTTTTCTTTTTGGTTACTTTTTCTTTTCTGGTTACTTTTCTTTCTTTTTCTTTTTTTTGTTTTCTTTTTATTAGGGGGTCTACGCAGGGATTGTCTGTAGTGACGGTACGAAATAGTGCATATTAGTGCAGTTTAGTGCAGAATAATGCAGAATAATGCAGGTTTTTGAGAAAAATAGTGCAGTTTAGTGCAGTTTAGTGCAGGTCGGCTAGAAACCTGCTTTCTCGAGGTCGTCTTTTCGTGTGTACAGGATGTCGGTATAGAATTTCAACTTGGCGATGGCAAACGATGGTTTCTGCTTAATGTAACCTACTTCGTAATTGTCTATCTGATCAAACATCATTTGCAGATTATAAACATCTTCATTGAAATAAACTTTTTTGTATAAATCTATTAATTTTCTGATGTTTCTAATTGATGTTTTTTTCTCTAATTTTTTTAGTATTTTTGCAAACAATTCCTTGTTAAATGAATTGATTGACAATTTAAATGAATGTGAAACTATATTAAGTGACAAATTTGAAAGGTTTGAAAAAGATGATTTTTTAATTTTATGAATTTTTAATTGATCTTCAAGTAAATTGTGAAACTCTATTTTGTGAGTTTCTTTTTCTTGTATTGATAAACTTTTAATTTCTTTAAAAATCTTCACACAACCCACCTAAAAAAACAAATTACCTTGCATGAAAAATAAAAAGTGCTAATATATATAGTTGACACTACTATTCAGACCTCCTTAACAGGTTTGATGTAAAACGCCTTAGATGTTGGTAGCATTTAAGGCGCTTATTTTTTTTATAAAACTTACTTCTTAATAATAACATTTTTTTTTGCAAAAACAAAAAGAAAAAATAATAACTAGCATTTTTTTGCCATTTATTAATGTCTAAAAGTTTACTTTTAGAGCTTTTTTGTTTTCCTCTAGGCAAGAAATATTTAAAAGTAATTAAATTCTGCAAAATTTGAGGCTAAAACTTGGCAAAAAAATGCTAGTAAACAGCGCTACTATGTAGGGCATGGAAAAAACTCTACTAACAAAAAAGGAATTAGGCCAAAAATTAAGATTAGGTCGTTACGCTGTTAATAATCTGATTGAAACAAAGTTGTGTGACGCTGTTGTTAATGTTGGCCAACGACAACTTTATAATTTCAAGACTGTTAATCAGTTATTGTCTAATAAGAAAATTAAAATAAAATCAGCTATTGGAAAACAGATTTTATACGAATTCAATAAAATAGCCAGCTCAAAATATAAAAACATTAAATCTATTAACCTTATCGAGAACCTTCTCGAAATGGGTTATACCAAAGAAGATGTTCTGTTAGTCGCTGAACATAAAGTGTATGAGTCTGACCAATTTAACGGATTTTCCTGTCCTAAAAACCCAGTTGGGTTTCCTAGAAAACACATATCTCCTAGAACGCTTTACAACCCTGAAAAGTTTGAATCCTATTTAAAAAGTGCAAGAGGGGCGTTAAATGAGTAGATTTAAACCCTTTATCGATAATCAATGCCCTTTTGTTGAGGCGTTGTCTGAAATTGGCGATTTTCTTCATGCCCCTAAATTAAACGACACTATTAAAAATTATGCGCGTAAATTAAATGAGCAGGGATTTGCCGTGGATGAAGTTAAAAAGGCAGTTCAGCGCATTATTAACTCTTTTGATAGGTTTCCTTCCTATCCTGAACTCAAACGAATTGTTACAAGCTGCAAAGAGACTGTTAAACAGGAAGAAGAAGATATTGTACCGCGCTGCGACAAATCGCACGCTAAATTTAATTTCTGTTCAGATTGTATGTTTGAGTTGGGTTTAGATTGCCGTGATGTTTGGTCTTATTTAGATGATAACGAAATTGAAGTGCCTGAAAATTATACAGAGATCGTAAAGACGACCTCCAAATCAGATATGTTCGAGTTGGTTTTAGGAGAAGCAATAAAAACGCTTAAAAAAATTAATCCTGGTGGCCTTATGGGTTGTTTTAAAACATCCAAAAAATCGGATAAAAAAGAGGTCGAAAATGAAAGTTCTTGACCTTTTTTCTGGCATCGGTGGCTTTTCACTTGCAGCTAAATGGGCTGGTTATACAACTGTTGCTTTCTGCGAAATTGACCCTTATTGCCAAAAAGTTTTAAAAAAGAATTTTCCTGAAATTCCAATATTTTCAGATATTAAAAAATTAAAAAGGAGTGATATAAATGGATCAATTGACATTATTACAGGGGGATTCCCCTGCCAACCGTTTAGTGTCGCAGGACGAAAAAAAGGAACGGAAGATTACCGTGACCTCTGGCCGCAAATGTTTAGAGTTATTAAAGAGTTCCAGCCAACTTGGGTTGTTGGTGAAAACGTTGCTCACTTCGTCAATATGGCATTCCAGCGCACGAAAACTGACTTGGAAAGTGAGGGCTACGAAGTGCAACCACTTATTATACCAGCTTGCGGTCTCGGCGCGCCCCACAGACGAGACCGAGTGTGGATTGTGGGCTACTCCGAACACAATGGATCATTTACCGCAGAGGAGCAAAGAGTCACTAATCAAGCAGGCAACAACGACAAGGAAAGGGCGAAAAAAACCATCAAATCTAAGAGAACAAGTGGATACAGAGACAATGAGGTTATTTCCTACGCCAGACGCAACGCCGAGGGGTGCGCGAAAGAATCAAAACGGACATCAGTTCAATCTTCAAGATGCAGTGAAACTATGGCCAACACCAAAAGCCAGAGATTACAAAGACAACGGCAAAAGCCCATCAGAACTCAAGAGGAACACAACAACATTAGCAACTCATGCTGGTGGTCAGTTGAACCCGACGTGGGTAGAGTGGCTAATGGGGTACCCAATCGGGTGGACAGACTTAAAGGATTAGGCAATGCCATAGTTCCACAAGTTGCATATCAGATATTCAAAGGGCTAAAAAATGAAAAAGCATAACATCGACACCCTCGAAATGCTTAAACTTCTTAAACGAGAAGCAGAACGAATATTAGAACCCGAAACAAAGCCTTCAACCTTTACAGACCATTTACTTTTATCATCGGCAGAATATGCCGCAGTAGAGCTTAATTTATCAGGTAATAAAAAAATCCCAAAGTGGATAAAGGAGATGCGGAAAAGACATATAAAAAAACGTGCTAATCGATTTTAAAAACAAGGAGAAATAAAATGGAAAACCAAAAATTTAAAAAAATATTAACGGAAAAGGAATATGTAGCAATAGCTCAATACATGAAAGCGCAGCCTGTAGCATGGCAATATTATGAGCCTGTACTAAACTCACTTTTACAGTTACCTGACGCTGAAAACAAAAAGAAAGAGGCTAAATAATGCTTGTCGAAAAAACGCATTGGAAATCGAACCCAAATAAGAAATATCTAGGTCATTTTGATTTACCTAATGGTGAAGATGTTATTTTGACAATCGAATCGGCAAAACTTGAGCATGTTTTAAATCCCACAACTCAAACAAGTGAAGAAAAACGAGTAATCAGGTTTCAGGAAAATTTTAAATGGCTAAAACCATTTATATGCAATGAAACGAACGCCGAAGCAATTGCGAAATCAACGGAACAAAACTACTTAGAAGACTGGCCAGGTTATAAGGTTAAATTATCTGTCAGTAGCGTGAAGGTTGGTCGCGACATGATGGACGCGATTCGAGTTAAAAACGTACCTCAGTCTATACTAGAAGACAAAGTAATTTCTGCGGCTGAAGTTAAGGTTTTAAATAAAAAATTAACGGAAGCCAAAAAAGACAAAGAGTCAGTTTGTAAGGCACTTGGAGTTCAAAGCATAGATAAAATCCCGTCACACAAATACGAGTCAGTTGTTAATCGTTTAAACGGAATTATAAATGAAAATAATTGATTGTGTTCAAGGTTCACCAGAATGGTTTGCTTGTCGGGCGGGAATCCCGACTGCAAGCCAATTTAACAAAATTGTGACAACCACAGGTGAAATAAGCAAATCGATGAGGGAATTAGCCTTACATCTAGCCTCGCAAGTAATTGTCACAGAGCTTGAAGAATCTTACACAAGCATAGCGATGGAGCGTGGAATTGAGCTAGAACATGAAGCAGTCGAAAAATACCAAGTACAAACGCTCAATCCAGTTGAGAAATTGGGTTTTATGGTTGGTAATAATTACGGCTATAGTCCTGACGGGCTTATTGGAGAGGATGGGTTACTGGAAATCAAATGTCCTCTACAAAAAAACCATGCTAAATACCTGGCCGCCAAAAAAGTACCGTCTGATTACAAAGCCCAGGTACAAGGTGGGTTGTTTGTGAGTGATCGGGATTGGTGCGATTTCGTTAGTTATAATCCTACTTTTGTTCCTGAATACCAACTTTTAGTTGTTCGCGAGTACAGAGATGAACAATACATAAGGGCGTTAAGCAAAGGAATTAAAAAATGCATTGAAGTGCGAGATGAATTTTTAGAAAAAATAAGGAGGTTAGGTTAGCGAAATGGAAAAGTACCGTTTAGATGTCAACGAAATTAAAAATTTAAATGATTTGAAGTTTTTATTCAATATACTAGAAATAAAGATTGGAATAACTGAAGATAGGTTTAAATTGGCAATAGAGCAAGAGAAGGAACCCCGAATAATTAAATTATTCAGGAAACTCATGACTCAACTATTTAAGTTAAACATCAAGCAAAAATCGCAGACTAGAAGGCTATTCAAACGAACCTATAACGGGGAAGATACTTCGTTTACCTAGCATATTTTTTAACAACTGAAACAAGGAGAAATAAAATGATAAATTTAGATTTAAATAATATCGAGACAAAAGAAATAAAAAGAATTGATGTGGGAACAGATATACCAGTAACTGTGACCTATGTTGAGATAGACTCACGAACGGCATCAAAAACCAAAGCGGTCTATGATGCTTTAATTGTGACCCTGAAAGATAAAAATGACTTAACATTGAAGTGTACAATACCAATGACAGAGGGTTGGCTTTGGAAGATTAGAAGTTTATTTATTGCTGCGGGCTTATCAAAAATGGAAAACGGCAAAGAAGTTATTTCAACACAGGAAGAGTACGAATTAGTAGGAAAAGAAATTTTAATTGATACAGAAAAAGATGGAAAATGGATTAATGTTGTGGCTATTAAAAAAATAGAGGCTAATAATAAGAAAAAAGTTAAAACAGAAACCGAAGCCGCTATAGATTCTCAATTACCCAAAGGCAAGGAATTAAAAACAGTAAACACACCTCCTGAGTTTGGGGATAAATTAAAAGAAAACTTGGACTTCTAATGACACAGAAAATTTTCATGTTTACTGTACGTAAATACAGAATTAGAAATGAGGTCGCAAAGCAAAAGATATTGGACAATAAAATTTACCTTGCCCCTAAAGAATCTTTTAGGCGAAAAGTTATTGAGGATATTGAATTATATGCATCACAAATAGGGAAAAAATTAATTTTAAACAATGTAGGCGTAGCTGATGAAGGTATTGTTGAGGATATTTGTGTTGATTTTGATATTGCTTTCCCTGACAAATTTAGTGTTTCATTAACTGTAAATTTTAACGGAAAAATTCTGTATGTTTCATTAGATAAAAAAACTAAGATTTTGAAAGAAAAAATTATATTGTAAAAGGAGAATAAATTGAATAGAAAATTAACGGATACAGAATTAGAGATTGCCGCAAAGAAAATGATTTTGTTGCGGTGGGACAATTATGGCGACCCGATAAATATGCTTTGCAAAATTGCAAATAAATGGAGCGATATATTACCAATCGACCTTAATTATTCTTTTACTGCGGCTGATGTGGCAAAAATGATGGCTTTATTGAAGCAATGTCGCTTAAGTTTTAAACCTTCAGCAGACAGCCAAATAGACAAACGCTCATACGAAATTTTAGAGCTGATATGTATGGATAAATACAAAGATGATTCATTTATTGAGCAGCTCCGAAAAAGGTTAGACTCATGATTAGCGTGTGTGGGATCGATCCTGGGGCCGAAGGTGGAATAGCAATAAAATACGCAAAAGACGAAGTTGTCGTGTTAAATATGAAAAATAAGACAGAAGTCGATGTTTGGGAATGGTTTTTAAACCAAAAAGCACCTGATGTTATTTATTTAGAAAAAGTAAATGCAATGCCTAAACAAGGTGTAAGTTCGGTTTGGAAATTTGCTCAAAATTATGGAATGCTTAGGGGTTTTATTATTGCAAGAGGAATAAGTCTAATTGACGTTACTCCTAATAAATGGCAGAGCGCGATCACTGGCGTAAAACTTAATGACAAACAAAAGAATGAGATTTCAAGAGAAGTAGAAAAGTTGCCAAAAGAAAAGCAATCTACAAAAAAAAAATCGATGGAATATACAAAAAAAAAGAATAACACAAAACTTTGCGCTCAACTTCTATTTCCCCAAATAGAAGCAATTACACATGCGATTAGTGACGCGTTATTAATTGCCGAATATGGCTACAGGGAGCAACAAAATGCAAATTAACAATGTTGATATAAAATTGAAAGAGAATTATGTTAATGAGAATGGACACAAATGCAAACAAGAAATTATATTTACTCATAAAGAAAATGAGTTTTTAAAAATTAAAATTGGTGGGTTTGTGATGGATGAGGAAACGGTGAGGACTGATTATTTTTTTCACAAGCGGTTTTTTGAAAACCTTAAAAAATTCCTTCAAGATTCAAGCTCATTATCCTCATAATAAGTATATAATGCCGCTCTACGATGGATAAATGTATTTTCGTCAGGGCTTAATTTCGCAAGTATTTCGTCTTTTTTTTGCGGATTAAGCCCATCACACCAAACTCTGAAATTATCTTCTCTGTGCTTGTCTTGAATAGCTCTCAATCGATCCTGTTCTTGATATCGCGCCATCATTTCTTCAGCTTCTTTTTGTTTTTTAAGAATTTCGACTTTTTCGGGGTCGTGAAATGATCCGCCATCTAAACTGGTTGACATGAAGTAACTTTTTTTATTTTTAATTTCGTTTCTAAATTTTTCATCATTTTCCAAACGATGTGCAAATCCATGAATTGATTTTTGAAATTCTGCGGATGTTAATTTTCCAGCTTTATAAATATTTTTCAAATCGTTCATTCCAAAATAAATCTTTTCATTTAGTTTGCAAAAATCGATTGATTGCCAATCTGGTGGAAGCTCTGTTGTTGTTGTTATTTCATTATTGTAGTTATAACTACTACTACAAGGAGAGCTTGTCTCCGATTCTGTCTCCGATTCTGTCTCTATTTTGTCTCCGTTTTGTCTTCGTTTTGTCTCCGTTTTGTCTTCATCTTTAAATTTTTCTTTAGCTATTAATAACTTGGAATAAATAGAATTTTCCAGCTCATATATTGTCCATCCACTAACCCCTCTTTTAAATTTAAGCCTTATTAAATATTCTAAAGATTCTAATCTTTGAATCAATTTTTTTGCCGTACTTACAGACAAGTTTGTCATTTCAGAAATATACGTAGCTGTAATAGGAGATGTGACTTTGCCTCCATTTTGTAAGCACTCATCAAATATATAAAACATCAATTTTCTTTGGTTTTTCGTTAGTTCTGAAACATTAAAATCTGTCTCCGATTTGTCTTCGTTTTGTCTCTGTTTTGTCTCTATTTTTGTCTCCGTTTTGTCTCCGATTCTGTCTCTGTTTTGTATCTGTTTCGTCTCTATTTTGTCTCCGTTTTGTCTCTGATTTGTCTCCGATTCTGTCTCTATTTTGTCTCCGTTTTGTCTCTGTTTTGTCTCTGTTTTGTCTCTGTTTTGTCTTCGTTTCAAATCAGATTTATTTTCACTTTCCTTCTGATTTTTTTCCCGATATTCTTCAAATTTATCGTATTTTTTAGGGTCGTGAACTTCTTGAAAAATGGCGTTCAAAGCAAGGTATGTACTATTATCTTTAGCCATTCACATCCCCATTCACTCTAGCCAAAAACTCTTCTGCTAAAGCCTTGAAATCTTCACGCCCGCAATGGTGAGTCCTAGACCCTTTCATTTCGGATTGAACTTTACGTTGCGACAATGCATTAGGAATTAACGTAGTCCTTCTAATTTTAGTCTCAAAAACAAGCCCAGGGCGATTTTCATAAAGACTTTTAACATAAAATTTACTCATTTTATTGTTATAAACAAATTGGTTTATCAAATAGCCTAAATTTTGAACTTGAGAATCATATTTTTCTTTTACATATTCAATATAATTTTCAACTTTCATTAGACCTTTTAAGGAGAAATTACACTCAGATAAAACAGGGATTATATAATAATCGGAAGCTATCAAAGCGCATGTAACAAATGGATAGATACCCGGATGTGTGTCCATTATTACATAATCAAACTCCTTTTTAATTCTTTTGCTTTTATGAATAATATTTTTGAGGCAGTCCCAAGGTTGGTTGCTTGTTTGGATGTCGTATTCAATTAAAGGAATATTATCTGATCCCTGTACAATTGAAATATTTTTATATCGTGTTGGCAATATCGCAGAATCAATTAAACTATAATCCCGAAAAACTTTCTCAATATTAAAATCATCTAATTGGTCAACAAAAAACTCAGTTAAATTTAATTGGTGGTCAAGGTCAAACAACAACACAGAATAATCTAGCTTGCTTAATTGATGAGCCAAATGTATGGAGGTGCTGGTTTTACACACTCCTCCTTTATGATTTAAAAAACTTATAACTTTCATAAAAACTCCTTTAATATAGACTTAAAGCAAAAGTTACAGCTTTTAAGCTATAAAGTCAACACTTTTCCAAATTAAAGAAATTTATTTATGCAAAAAATATTGCTAAAATCTTAGCTAAATTTTCATGATCTATAAAAATTATTTTGGTGTATATTAAAAGAAAAACAGCTGCTACACCGCCAAAACTCCACTGAAAAACTCTAAATTTCTGATGCACTTGTTTAAATTGTTTATCAACCACATCCAATCTTTCGTTTATTTTTGAGTGAATTATCTTATCATTTTCTTCAACGCAGACAGTTCTGACGGTTAGCTGCTCAATACGTTCATCAAGCGCGTCTATCTTCTGATGCGTTGAATCAGCTTTTTTATTAAGTTTCTCGACATTTTCAAATTGGCGAATAATGTTCAGCTTATCATATTCTTTCCATCTCTTAATTGACTCATTGCTCTGCGGTACAATTACACGATCCTGAGTCGTCTTTATTTGCTCAATTTCTCTGGCTAAATCACTTAATATCTTATATATATCAGCCTCAATTGGCATGAATCAGGCCCCACAGAAACGCCTCACATTTAGCTGCAATCAATTTAGGTGACAGGTTTGTTTTTAATTTACTATTTTTCAAACCTAAGTAAAGGTTAAAATAGGCATAATCAACATATTCTGAGCAAAAATATTTCTTTTTACTTTGTATTTTAAGTCCAAAAAAACCAAATAAGACACCACTAAAATCATATTTACATTTTTCAGATACTGAATTTTCAAGAAATGAAATTGTTTTTTTTCCATTTTCAGAAATAGGGTCAAAAGGCAATTTAAATGTAAATTCCGGCTGATTTGTATGTTTATTTGTTTTTACCATCCCTTTTGCTTTTGCCTCATAAATTCCAGTTTCGTCAATTCCTAAAGCCTCTGGCAGCTCAATTGAAACATGGTTAATCTTTGAATTTGTCACCGTTCTTATAACAGATGCAAAGATCATATACCAAGGGCTTTTATAAAAATGTATTTTTATTTGATTCCCAGCCATTTTTTATTTTCCCATTCGTTTCATTTTAATAAACGCTCTAAACAAGCCCATTAGTCCAAATGTAGACACAAAAATGCCAATAAAAATAAACTGAAAAAACCAAGGCGTTTCTTCTAATATTGCAAAACCTCGAAAAATGTAAGGTTGTAAGCCAGGAACAAATGCCCCGACAAAAATAAATAATATAGTTAGGGCTAGAACCTCGTCCAATATCGTTTTTTCTTTTTGTTTTAAAGCCACCATGTCATAACTTGCATCATTCTGGCTTTGAGCTGTTACCATTTGCGATTCAGCCTCAACTTTAGCTAAAGCGAGGCGGCCTTTAGCCTCTGCCATTTTATAAGCATTTTCAGCTTGCAACATTTTAAATTCTTCTTTTTTCTCCATAACACCTGTTACTTTACTTGCTATGTTTCCAATTGCTCCTAATCCTAAATTAAACATTTTCCCTTCTCCTTTTTTTGTTATTTCTAAATTAACTTCTTTATCAATTAATAAAAATTCAATTAATTTAGAATATAATTTTAAATATGTTGGCCGTGAAATTCCTAGGCATAAATCTTCCTCGTTGCGTTCTTTTGCCATTGCTATGCAACCTTTGACTTCGTATGGTTTATTAGCGGGATGAAATAAAATAAAATCACGGCCATCGATAATTATTTCGATCATCCCTTTAAACCCGCCTGTGTAATCTGTTTTTTGTCTT
>Ga0209337_1001411_pt1 | contig 18226 bp, 5 predicted proteins | sample LinPmetageLP53_FD_184044 | JGI IMG/M metagenome (GOLD analysis project Ga0209337, IMG submission 184044) | Marine viral communities from the Pacific Ocean - LP-53 (SPAdes) (version 2) | ecosystem: Environmental > Aquatic > Marine > Oceanic | place: Pacific Ocean | collected 2010-02-08 | reverse complement strand
TAGGAACTGCTGTTACTACATTCTTAGAACCATTTGTTGATATGACTTATGGTATAGCTACAGGAGCTATTACAGGAAAGTTCTCTGGCGTATATGACAATGCTATTACAAATGCTTTTGATAATTTTGGAGAGTATTTACGTACAGAATATCCTAACTTTTATACTCAGGCAGAAAAAGATATGGGGTTTGCAAAATCTCTAGGAACTGCAAACTTCTGGTCTGACCAAGGGCTTCAAGGTATGGGGTTTTTGGCAGGTGCTATTGCTAGTGGTTATGTTGCAGGGGCTTCTAATCTTGTAGGAGCATCGTACCGTAGTCTAAGTATGGGGAGAGTTAGAGCTTGGAGAAATGTAGTAAGCAATTTTAGAAAAAGTAACTTAGGGTCTAAAGCTACTCAAATAAGTAAAACTCGTGATATTATTGGTAGTATTAATACTAATGCATTAAATGCAAATATGTACGGTGCAGGTTTGTTTTCTGCTTTAGGGGAAGCTGGTATTGAAGCTAGAGAATCTAAGCGTAGAGCCACTGAAATAATGACACAACTTCGTGCTACAGGAGATCCTAGATATGCAAACATGTCTGATGAAGAGATTGATACTTTATCTGATACTGCAGCAAACACAGCCTATGGATTAAATGCTTTAATTGTAGGGGGTAGTAATGTTTTACAGTTTGGTAAAGCTTTTTCGAGAGGATGGAACCCTACGTCTAAAAAATATTTAAGAGGATTAATTACAGAAGAAGCTCCTTTAAAATACAAATTTAAAGGATTACCTAAAGGATGGCAAAGAGCAGCACAAACCGCTGCTTGGTTTAAAAGGCCTTCTGTAGAAGCATTTGAAGAATGGTCTCAAGCATCTATAAATGTAGCAGTAGAAGATTATTTTAAAGATGTGTACTCTGCAAATCCATGGTCAGATACAGCAGACTATATTGAAGGAGGGATGGGTGTAATGTCTACTTTAATGCGAGGGTACGTGGAGTCCCCGCAAACTAAAGAAGGCCAGCAAGCTATCTTTTTAGGTGCTTTACTTGGTAAGTTAGGTGAAGCAGGAAGTGCTCTTAGAGGAGGAGAAACCTCTAGAAAAGAATGGCTTGAAACATATGAAAGGACTAAAGATCTTACAGCTAGATTAAATAATTTAGATGCAAATGGAACTTTATCTAAATTACTGCAAGCTCATGCCCAGATACAAAAGGCTCAAGAAAAAATGGATATAGCTCTAAGAGATGGAGATATATTTAGTTATAAAAATCAAGAGCAGTCTGCAATGTTTGCTCTTATTGATACTTACATAGAAGCAGAGAGAATAGAAGATCTAGAAGCATTTATAGACTCAATTGGAGAGCTTTCTAATGAAGAATTTAAAGAGTCTATGGGTATACCGCAAGACATTGAAATAAAAGATGTAGCGGAACAGGTAAAAGATATACGAGATAAGATAGAATTTATAAAACAAGAAAAACCTAAAATAGATAAGTTTTTAATGTCAGCTTCTAGAATGGATGACATGCAAAAGTTTATAGCAGGAGGAGCAATAAGAAAGTTCGGTTACATGGCAGACACTTTAGATAAGAGACGCCAAAAACTAAGTGCAGAAATATCTAAACTAAGTAACGGTAATATAAATTTTGAAACTCTAAAAAATCTTGATGTAACTAGCGAAGAAGTTAAATCCGCTTTGGCAGAAATGCAAGACAATGCTATTAAAGATAAAGATGTAACACAAATAAATCTTAATTCTTTAGCACCTTTATTAGCTGATATAGGTTCCGTAGAATATCTACGTCAAGAGTATGTTAAGCTAATGAATGAAATGGTAGATAAAGAATTAAGTCCTGCCGCTTTAAAAGGAGCTGATAAAGAGGAAGAAAAAATTAAATCTAAATCCGAAGTTGAGGCAGAGAAAATTAAAGCAGAGATCTTACAAGAAGAAGATGAAGCTTTATCAGAAGACAGAGAGAATACTATAGCGCAAGACAAAAAAGAGTCTATCACCTCGAATGAGGTAAATATAAATACTGAGCAAGAGGGGACATTTGTTTTTGACGAAAATGGAACTCCATTTATGTTTTTAGGAGTTACTGAAAAAGGAATTACACTAGGGCAACGTGTTGCTCCTTTTGAAAAAATTACTGTCCCAACAAATACTAAGTTATTTAGGACTGCTCCAAAAACTTTAACAGAAAAAGTTAAAGATACTTTAACTATCACAGAAAAAGAGCAGTCTCAAATACAAAAAGAATTAGAAAGAAGTACAAAAGATAAATTTAAAACATTATCTAAACAACTAGGCATACCTCTAGCTGATGATGTTATTTCTTTATTAGATGCACAAGACACAGAAATAGAAAGATTAATTTCTTTAGAAGAAAGAGGTGTAGACATTGAGTCCACTGAAGAAACTCCTATCGGTGTTTTATTATCGTATCCAAATGCATCTATAAACGCAAGGTTTATGGGGCAGGAGGGTATAGTTTATAAAGACAGTGAGACTGGAGAAACTATTTTTGAATCACAATCAGGACAAGAGTTTGTTCTTGGTCAAAATGTAAATGAAAACACTTTATCTGAATTAGGTGTAGAAGCTCTAGAAGATCAGACATACATTAGTTTAGTAGCAGACGGAAGAACATTTGAGATAGGAGGACAGTTTTATAATAATTTATTTATAAATCCTCTATCTGCAATAGATCCATTTATATTTAGACAGGATACTCCTGGGTTTGTCCCAAGAAGAGTAACGTTGTTTGATTCTGAAGGTAATAAAGTTACTTTTGTTAATCCTTTTATAGTACAAGAAGTGTCTAGACTAATAGCTTTAATGGAAGTTGTTAAGAAAGAGGCACAGTTAGAGCTCTTAGAATTTAAAGGAGATCAGGTATTTGAATTTGAAGGGGTTAAGTACTATATTGAAGATACTGTTACTAGTCCTTACACTGTAGATGGAAGATATACTACTGCATCTGAACGTAATGCAGGTGTACCTACTGCTGTAGTTTATAATGAGAACTTAAATAAGCTTAGAAGCCCGTCTAAAATAGCTCAAGTACTAAAAGCAAGAGACGCTCATATTGAAAAGTACATTCAAGAAAAGATTAATAAATTTAAAGAAGAGTATAATGAAGACATTCTCGGAAAAAGAACTGATGGCAATGTTGCCGTTAGAACTGAAGAAGAAGTTAAACAAGACGCCTCGCAATCAACAGGCGAGCCTGCTAGTGCAGAGAGCGTTGGAACTGAACAGACAGCTCCAAACAAAACAGAAGCCCAAGCCAACTCAAGAGTAAAATCTGAAGAGGTAGAGCGCGGTACTGAGGTAGGCTTAAACGTTGAAGAAGAAGAAGACACGGATGAAAGTCCTTTCTATGAAACCACTACAAGTACAACTGGAGAAGATCCTGTAGCCACTGTTATAGCAGAAGAGACTAGTCTTGACGATGATACTGCCTCAACTAGAGAGGCTATTGTAAACTCTAGTGATCTTAATATAGAAGTACCTAATAATGAGGATGTAGACATTTCTAATGAGTCAGCTAATACAAAAGACTCTGATATTATAGATGATATACAACCTCTAAAAACTATATTATCTTTAGCTTGGAAATCTTTACACCACCCTAAACAAAGTGGAGAAGATAATAAATATAATAAAAGATTAACTAATTTATTAGAAGGAGATCCTACTACAGAGTTTGGTAAATTGAAAATAGATGGAACACTTAAAGGTGTTGATATTATATTTACTATAGACTTAAAAGATCCAAACTTAACAAAGTTGGAAAAAATGCAAGCAATTGCAAGTAAGGTAAAACATAAAAAGCCTTTAAGTCCTACAGAGCTAGGAAAGCTGCCTATAAAAGCTTTACTACAAGTTCCAAATGCAGACTCAAAAACAGGTGTTAATCAATTTCAAACTTATATCCACAGAGATGATTATATTGACAAGCATATTAAACTAGACGAGCAAGATACTGCTAGAGAAATGCTTGCAGAATTAAGAGCTACTGTATATAATAATTATATAAATGGTATTGAGTCTAAAAGTTTTGTAACTGAAATGACTGGTGGACATCTTAATAATACAAGTAAAGGAGCTAAGAATAACGTAACAACAGTTTTAAATGTAGGTAGAAAAGGTAACCCTGTACTACCAAAATTTGTATTTGCTCGTAACGGTAACTATATAAATGAGTTTGGAGAAGTAGATAAAGATTTTAGATTTTTATCTGTTAAACCTAAGCTTGATGAAGATGGTAAAGTTATATCTAATAATGATGGTGCTGTATATGTGAAAATACCTATGAATAATGGAGAGATGTTTCCTCTACGGGTATTTGTAAGCGAATTAAATAAAGACTTAGCAAATCTTGTATGGCAATCTTATTTAGATGTAGCGAGAGGGAGAAGTTTAAACTCTGAAGTTGATAGATATAATCTACTTCAAAAAGCAGATAACGAAATCTATAAAGATCTTACAGGTATACTTGATACTATAAAAGAAGGGGAAGCCCCTACTTACAACCAACTATTAGATTTAATGGTTTTTAAAGGAAAGAAAACTATAAATAGTAAAGCTCCTACTTTACATTTTTCTAATGGAAAAGTGTCTTTAGGGGATAAGGTTTATACAGCAGATGAATGGTTTAAAAATAAAAAAGAAATTGTAGAATACTTAATGGCTAACAAACGTACACATGTTAACGCTAGGTATATGAACAGTAAAACACAAGATGCTTACAATCTATTCTTAACTAAGCATGATTTAGTATTTACTAATGCTTTTACTAATTCAAGCACTCGCTCTGCATTTGTACAACCTACTCTTAGGTTTGCAGCTATTGGTGCCCCTAAAGAGAGCCGAACTCCTTTACCAGGGCCTTCTCCAGTAGTAAAGCCTGAAGCACCCGTAGTTGAAAAAGAATCTGTCAGTCCAAATCAAGTATCTGTAGACTACAAAGGAACTACTTATGCAGTTGACATGGAAGCAGGTACTATTACAAATACAAAAACAAATAGAGTGCTAGAAGGAGGCATAACTTCTCCTATAGGAAAAGCTGTAGTTGATAAAGCTATTGCAATACAAGAAACTCCTGTAAGAGAGTCTGTAAGTAAAAAAGAATTCGATGAGGCTAAAAAAGAATATGATAGGCTTAAAGAAGAAGCAGATAGAAGAGTAGATATAGAAGAAGATGCAGCTGCTTTTGGTACTAAAGAACAAATGGCTGAAATGTTTGCTTATCAATCTATTATGATGCGTAATTATTCTACACCTGTTTTGAAAAACATGGAAAAGAGTAAAAAAGAAAAGATTGAAAAAAATAAAAAATTAGCAGCGTCAACATCTTCTACTCCTGGAGCTCAACGAAGAGCCGCACGAGCTGAAGCATTATTACCGTTTTTAGAATCTGAATTAAGAGCAATTCAAAAAATAATAGCAGAAGGGATAACACCTAAAGAGGCAGCCGCCTTACGTGAAAAAGAATCTCCTAAGCCAAGTAAGTCTACTCCTAGAGTAGAAAAACCTTCTCCTGCCCCTGGACCTGGAGGTATGACATCTTTAACAATGGCTGATTTACCTGCTGATATGCAAGCGGAAGCAGCTGAAGCATTAGCTAAATTTGAAGCTGCTGAAAGGGGAGATATAACTGTAACTACAGATCTTAATAAAGATAAAGAATTAGTTGAGGCTGGGCTTGGGGCAATAGTTCCTGCGTCAAGTAAGATAGCTAATATACTTAAAACAGGTACAGTTGTTACAGGTGAAGAGTTAAAAGAATTGTTAGATGAAACTAGCAAACAAGGAAAAGTTGAGTTAAATTTGGAACAAGAAGATGGAACTGCTCCCTCAGATAATACATTAGATTGGGGAGATAATGCAGACTGGATGTTAGATCCTACTAACGGTATGGACACAGATGCTTTAGATAATGCTGAACAAGATTTAAATTGCGACTAAGATGGCTTGTAATATAATATACGATAGTAAAGGTAGAATTCAAAAAGTAATAACAGAAGATAGTAAAGATTCTGTATTATTTCCACAATTGCTTAATTTAAGTAATGGAAGCGAAGTAGTTGCAAAAAGATTGTACGCTGTTACAGAAAAACCTGAATTCACACAATGGTTTAAAGACTCTAGATATGTGAATAATGTAGGGGAACCTATATTAATTAAAGGAGAGTTTTATCAAAACGATAGAGGACAAACTTGGTGGGCTAAAAGTACAGATAAAAAAGATGCTTTAGCTAAATACCCTTTTGGTGTAAATAGAATTGCAGGATTAACTAATAGTCAGGTAGACGATATAACTGATTTTACCTATGGTATGTTAATTACTAATGTAGATGACATACAGGATGTAACTCAAGTAAATGTACAAGCAATTAAGAATATGTGGCTTCAGCTTGAAAAAGTGCTGCAAGATTATCATAGAAAATCTATTGTAAAAATAGTTTTAGCAGATTTATTAAACACTTCTATTCCTGGTTCTCCTATAAGCAATGATTCTAAGTTAATGCAGAATATTAAAAATAGACTGCAATCTAGCGGTATATCTGCTCGTGACACAGAAATAACTGAGGAAAATAAGACACAAACACTAAATATAAAAGGTAAAGAATTATTTTCTCCTAAAGAAAACGCTGCTATAAGTACAAAACTTTTATTAGAAGGTTTAAGAGATATAACTAGAGAAGGAAAGTCAAAACCAGATAATACACTAGGGGCTCCTAAATATGTACCTTTTACTGAAGTATATAACCTACTTGCGCAAGAACTTACAGGTATAGTATCTGATACCAACACTGAAGATGTATACGAATCTTATTTAGCTAGGTTACGTTCTTTAGTTAAATTCCATCCTTTTATAAAAGAACTTATAAAAAAGCTTGAGCAAGGTACTACAAACTCCCCTACTTCAGAGCAAAGAAAAACAAGATTTGTGCAGGCATTTTCTCTAGAAAAACAACCTTATTCACAAACTATATACTCTGGTAAACCAGGAGAAAGAGTTTTTAAGATTGGTAAAGCTGATGTACAAGCTAAAGAAGAAGTTGTTAGAGAAAAGTGGCAAGAAGGCTTTAAAAGAAAGCTTACAACCTATAGTAAAACAGGAAAACATCTATTTAAAGATGAAATTGCAACAGCGGCTTCAAAATCATTTAATAATTTACTGCGAGAGTATAGAAAAGCAGCTAAACTTAATCAAAACATATATCCTACACAGTATATATCACAATTATCTAAAATTTTAGAATCTGTTGGTATAGACATATCTGCTGATACTTTGCAATATCATATTATAGATGTTGAGCAGGGAAAAGTTATGGCTGATAGAGTTTTAAGTACTTTTGAGAATTTAGAGTTTATATTTGGTAAACAAGGTCTTCCTAAGCTTGCAAGTAGATACGGTAAAAAAGAAAACGCAGAAAGAGGGCAACGTCCTATAGAAAATGAATTAGGTGAAGTAGTAAACTTATACAAAGATGAGAAAGGATTATTAACTCTAGCAAAATCTCAAGCTAAGTTTGAGCTAGGATTTCATGAGAACAGTGTTTTAGGACCTAAAGGAGATACTTATTGGCCATTCTCTGATATTAGTTATTTATCTCAAGTTATATCTCAGTTTAAGCAAGGTGATTTAACTTACCTGCAGCAGTTACAAGGACAAACGTTTAGTAAAAATTCTAAATGGGTAAATTACTTATTAGAAGACAAAAAGCATAGAGAGCTATTCGACAAAGTAGTGTTCATGCAAATGAAAGATGAGAATAGTTACCAAGGTATTAAGTATTTTAATCTTAAAGAACCTGATCAATTAGCTGATAGAATTAACAGGTATATGAAAGGGTATCAATTCTTAATGACTCCTGGTAATGCTAAGACTCTATATAATATTGTAGGTGCTCCTCAATATTCGTCAGGGTTAAATATATCTTTTGAAAATGAAGAGCCTTCATTTACATATAAAACTAATGAGGTTTTAAACACATTTAAAAACTATATAAAAGATGAGCTTTCTACTATGGAGGTTGCATATAATCAAGTTTTTGAAGAAGATACTAAGCTCCCTAAAAACAAACAAATCTTATTTTATCATTACGATAAAAACGATAATGAAAGAGACTCTAATGGGGCTCCTGCAGGTAATGCGTTTAAACATTACTTATTTCCTGAGCTAACTTTTGGTTCTGAGTGGTTAGCTGAAAACAATATAATTCTCTACACCTCTCAAGGTAAACCTTTGCCTTTAGCAAAAATAGATTTGAATGATCCTAGGATAGAAGCGCTTATTAAAACAAGTTTTGAAAACAAAGTAAAAGATCAACTACAGCAGGCTAAAGAGTACGGTATAATTGGAGAAGTAAAAGAAAAAACAGGGGGTTCAGTATTAAAAAACCAGCATTTAGACGCTGCAATGCTCGCTGAAAGTGAAATGTACAAAAATGTACCTGACAGCTTAAAAGTAGGCAGAGTAATGGCTGATTATGTTTATAATGGTATTATTGCTAATGTTGAGTCTACAAAATTATTTATAGGTAATGTAGCTTTTTATAAAAGCATAGAAGATTTTCCTAAAAGATCTAATTTATATAGTACAGGAATAACTCCACTACGTTTCTATAAGAACGCAAACACTAATTTATACGAAGTAAATCCTTTATACTTACAGGCTACAGCATATGATGTATTCAAAATCTCTGAACATTTAAGCGAAGTAGAAGGATATAAAAAAGGTATAGACTTAGCGGATGGTACTACATGGATAACTCCTACATTACGTAAGCAAAGGATGAAAGGTTTAGCAGAGTGGAGCCCTGAAGTAGAGGCAGCATTTAATAGATTAATGCAAGGAGAACTTAATATGGGAGACCTTATTATGCTTATGCCTCAAAAAAGTGTGTCTAGAGGAACAGAAATAAAGAATAATCTAAATGTACCTTATAGAGAAAAAACTGCAGAAGTAATACTTTGGCCAGGACTAGTTAATACTATACAATTAAAAGATCTGTACGACAATATGGTAGCTCTAGAGCAAGAATGGGCTAGAGCTAATAATGGACAAGAAATTGGAATGGCAGTTTCTGTAGAGTCTGCTATTAAAGTTGGTTCAGGACAAAGAACTAAAATAGATGATGATGCAGGTAATGTTTTAGTTGCAGATGAAATCATTTTAGAGCCTGTAGAAAAGTCACATAAACTATATGGAAAACAGCAAGAGGTTAAGCCTAAAGGTGTAGGAAATAAAACATTTGGTTCTCAAGTTAAAATGTTAATGTTAGGGGATATTAATGAAAATACTAAGATAGGGAATGGAACTGCAGAAGAGTGGTTAGAAAAAGCACAAGCAGTAGAAATTGCTATATCTGAATTAGGTAAACAAGAGTACTTTAGTAGGTTTGGTATAAGCCAAGATGAGCAAGGCATGGAATACATTATAGATGAAGATGTATTTAGAGCTGAACTTATAAAAATATTTGAAAAAGATCAATTTAGAGATTCAGCTATTTTAGGTGGTTTAGAACAAGGACTAGAGTTTGATGCTATATTCCAATCTAGAAGAAAGTTGATGAATAAGCTTGCTAATACACTAACTAAGTCTACAGTAACATATGACGCAAAAGGTATGCAGGCAGTGCAAATATCGTCTTTTGGGTTTTTAGAGAATCAGCAGTCTAGTATAGATTTAAGCAAAGAAGCTACATCTAAAATAAGATGGTTGACAGATAAGAATATGCCTTTGGCGGGCCCTAGGGTTGTAAACGGTAAGCTAGAGTTAGCACAAATACTTTTACCTTATAAAGCTATAGAATCTATCCCTGGATGGGAAACTATGAGTAATGGGGAGCTTAAAGCCGCTATAGGTGAAGATGTTTTATCTGTAGTAGGGTATCGTATACCTACACAATCTTTAGCTTCTATTGATACTTTACAAATTGTAGGTATACTGCCTCCTGAAGTTGGAGATACTGTAGTAGTATACGAAGACATCACTGCTAAAACTGGTAGTGATTTTGATATTGATAAATTATTTATGCTTTTACCTCATGTGAAGTATAATAAAAAAACAGGTAAGTTGGAGTTAATTTCTCCTGAAGGCAATACTAGAGAGGCATTAGAAAATAGAAGGATTCAATTGTATAAAGAATTGTTTCAGTCTGTAGAAGAATACCCTAGAATTATTAAGTCTATTGATACAGAAGATTTAAAAGAAGATGCAGATACAATTGCAAATCTTGCAGGAGAACAAGATGTTTATGACGCTTTGAAGTTGTACACTCCTATGTTCCAGCAAGAAATAAAAAGAAGATTCTCTTTAGGAGCTGTGGGTGTAGGAGCTATTGCTAATGCCATTATAGATAATGTATCTTCTCAAATAGGTAAATTAAATATAACTAATATTGGTATTGGAGCTACTGTGACTTTACCAGACGGCACTATAGCTACTAGCTTACACGAAACTACTAGGAAAGATGGGTTATTAGTTTCTGAAATACAATCAGGGTATATGAACGCCTTTGTCGATATTGAGAAAGATCCATACATAGCAATGCTTAATGTAAATGGAGAAACTTTAAATATAACTACTCTACTATCTAGAGCTCAAGTACCTACAGAATGGATTAACAGATTACTAACACAACCTGTTATTATAGAGTTTGTAAAGACAGCTATAATAGACCAAAGTCCTATACTTGAAAGAAAGTTTTCTAAAAGAAAAACAATAGAAGCACTGTCAGGTAAATATTCTAATAAATCTTCAATAGAAATTTCAAGTGCGATTATTGAAGATATAAATAACGTTCCTAAAATTTTCACATTAAAAAATTTAGAGAAAGGTATAACTGGTGAAGATATGAGTTATCAATTAGCCGTTATTGAATACTTTTCTACTTTATATGACTTAGGAGATAAAGTGTTTAGACAAAATTTAGCATCTAAAACGCACACTAAAGGTGTGGGACAAGATACTATTGAAGCAAGAATGGCTTTACAGTTAAGAGATGAGATTGAAACTAGTGAAGAATTTGTAGAGATAGGTAATTTTAATGAGAAGTTTGCAGACGGAACTGTCTTAGGAAAGTTTTTTGAAAATGGTCCTGAGTTGTTTTTAGATTTATTTAACGATAAATTCTTATCAGGTAGATTGGAAGAAAATGAATTAGCTATGTTAGAGGCTACAAAGAATAAAAATTCTCAAGACTATAGGTTACGTAGAGCTATGGAAGACAGAATTTACTCTTACATGTATAGTAATCATTTTGTAGGAACTCCTGAATTAGGAACTCCAGAGCAATTACTGTTTGATTCGGCAAACAATAAATCCTTAGTACAAGATTTTCTAGCTATGTCAGAAAAATATCCTGAAAATAGACTATTAGGTAAAGATAAAGGAATTCTTAGAGCTAAAGTTTACAGAAATAAGAAAGACATTAACGTTATGCCTAGTATGATAACTATGAGTAATGCTAAATTCTTACCCCCAGACAGTAAAAACCTAGCTGTTCAAGAATGGGAGGATGGGTTAAACTCTAATGATCCTGCAGAAAAAGCTTTCTATAACAAATTAGTAAAATATTCGTATCTTACGTCGGGATTTAGAGGAGGGCTTTTGGCCTTTCATAGTTTAATTCCTATTATGTGGAATATAGAGTCTAACTTTAATGATTCTATAAAAGAATTAAAGTTAACTAACGGTGATTTACTGCATGCAGGTATAGATCAAGTTATAAGACACGAGTATAAAAACCCTAAATATGCCCCTAGACTTTATCAAAGAAGGAAATCTAGTCTTATAATATCTTTAAGTAAAACGAAAGGATATAAAGATGGATTTAAACTAATTGGTAAAGAAGCTAAAGAGCATATGAATACTAGATTTGTAACATTGAGCATGGGTATAACTCCTCAAAATCCTTTAGGAGAAATACTTTTGTTTAAAAACGGAGGTTATGAAATAGTAGAGAAAAGTGGAGAACAATATTTAAACCCTATATTTTATCCTATAGCTCCTTTAGGAGTAGAGTTTGAAGGAGGATTTAGAGTATCAGAGTATCAGTTTGATAAAGAAGAACCTACTAGTATGTTCGATCAAAATCAAGTAACTGTTAGTAAAGAAACTATGGCAAGAGTTAATAAAGCTTACGAAGTAGAGTCTAATATGAAGGCAGTCCAAGAATTTACAAAACCTGAATGTATATAATATGTCGTGTGAATTAAAAAGAAATTTAATAACAGAGTTCACTAAGAAGTTTGATAAAACGGAAGGTGAAAGAATTGGTGAGGCTGCATATCTTCATGTTTTTACACCTGCTTTTAAAAAGCATTTTGGTGATTTTACAAATAAAGAAGCAGTTAAAGGTAGAGAAGACATGAAAGATGGTTTACCTACTGCTCAAGCTGTGTTAGAGTACTTTGATAAGAAAGGAATGAAAGCGCAGGAAGATTTACCTGTGACTTACATGAAGCTTATAGATAAATACACACCAACTAGTCCTACAAGCGTAAGAGAAGACTTAATACAGCAAACAGAAGCTTTATTAAAAAGAGTTGTTAAAGAGGTGGGGGATTATGCTAAGACTAAAACACAAAAAGGCTCTGCAATGCAAACTCAGAGAAAGCAGAAAGCAGCTTTTAAAACTAAAATAGAAAACCTTCTCATTAAATTACAAACGTATAAGACAGAAGAGTCTTTAGTAGAGTATGTAAAAGAAGTTAATGCTAATATAGATAGTATTGAGAAAGCTTTAAAGTTAAATTCTAAAGATGTTAATACTCACTACGAATACTTAAAAAGACTACGATACTTTGCAGCCATAGAGGATGTTGTGTATATAATAAACAAGAATCCTAAACTAGAAAATAAGTTTAAGGCAAATAAAATTAATTACTCTAAAATAGCTGATAGAATACAAACTCTTAAGCAAAAATTATCAGAAAAATTTATTGATGTTCTTGGTGAAAAATGGGGACAAGTAGAAGGAAAGCAAACTAGAATAGCTAAAGATAATTATGCTAGAAGTTTTGGAGAGTACTCTGAATGGAAAAGAAATAATCCTGGTAAAACCTCTAAAGAGTTCTTAGAAGCTAGAGCAAAGCATGTAGACAATTTAGTAGAAGTAAACAAAAAAGAACTGCAACAAGCAGAAAAAGACTTTATTAAAAAGAACATGTTATCCGTATCGGATGATATTAGCTGGATGGACGCATACTTTGGGAACCCTAGAGATATTACAGATGATATTATACAAATAGCTGTTGAAGTACTTGACAAAGCTGATTATCTTGTAATGCGTGAGACTATCAATAAAACTAAAGAAGCTTACGATATTTTCCAAAGATTTAAAGAGGGAAAGAAAACAACTAATATGACTGAGTTGTATAAAGATCTTCTTGGAACTGATGAAAAAGGTAATCCTACAGGATGGTTAGTTGGAGAAATAAAAGGAGAATATTGGAAGAAAAGCTCTGAACTATATATTGACGAGTTAAAAGCTAAAGAAGAATTTGGGGAAACTAGTGAAGAAGCTAGGAAAGCTATAAGAACTAGAAAGCTTTGGAAAAATGCTAATACAAATGGTAGTAGGTTTAAGCCAAAGTCTAAATGGTTAGACCCAAAGTTCGAATATTTTAAAGATAAGAATAACAAAGGGCAAGCTAATTACGATATGTATTGGTTTTTGAGAGATCTTGCAGAGAAAAGAGATAAAAATTATTTAGGCCACGGAGCTGGTCTACGGCTTCCTGCAATGGAAAAGAGTGTGTTAGAGCGTGCTTTTGAAAGTAATGTAATAGACACGTTCTCTAAGACTTTAGGAGATACATTTAGAGTTAGATCTACAGATGTAGAAATCCATAATGAAAATCCAGATGAAATAGAAGCTACAGGTTGGAGTAGTATAAAAGAAAATATTAAACGTGTAACCTATGTAAGTCTTGATGAGAATCAAAAAGTATCTAGAAGTATACCTAGGTATTTTAGAGATCATAGTAAAGTAAAAGAAGGAGATCAATCTTATGATTTAGTAAGTATGTACTTATTAGATTATTGGGGGTCTGTAAACTTTAAAGAAAAATATAGTGTTCTTCCTGAGTTGGAGATATTTAAAGAGTCTATAGCTACTAGAAAAACAGTGCAGAAAACTTTTGGTGGGACATCACAAGTAGCTAAAAAACTAGGACTTAAAAAAAATGTACCTGCAGTAGTTAGTGGGGAAGAGTCTAATGCTTATAAAGCTATACAAAGTCTAGTAGAAGATAGGATTTATGGTATAAAGTCTGTGGGTAGTGCATCAGTTAATAAAATTGCTCAATCCATAATGGCCTTTACAGGAGATTTATTTTTAATAGGTAACTACTTTTCTGCTGGAGCATCTTTGTTTCAAGGTAAAACTATGAACTTTATAAAAGCTGTTGGAGGGATAGATTTTAACTTAAATGATGTACGTTCAGGAGAGTTTAAATATGATTCAGACTTAATTAATATAGTAGGAGATATTGGGAATTTAACTCCAAGCTCTAGAACAAATTTACTTGGAGAAATATATGACTCTACTCAAGATTGGAGTGCTGTAGCAAAAAAGTTTGCAGGAACAACTAAAATTAGTCAGTTAGCTAATAAGAGTACATTACACTTCTTAACTAGTATGGCTGAAAGTTATATACAGAATACATTAATGTATTCATTTTTAAATGGGATAAAAGTAAAAAATGCTAAAGGGGAGTTCATAAATGCCGAAGGAAAGGTTGTAGAAGATAAAAAAGACGCTATGTCTTTAGATGAGGCATACGAAAAAGATGAGTCGGGTAGAAGATTAGTTATAAAAAAGATTGCTACAAGTATAGAGTTAGGTTCTGGGCAAACATATTCTTTAAGTAAAAAAGACCTACAAAATACTGAATTTGTTGTAAAAAGGTATTTAAATCATCTTAATAGACGATTAAATGGTAACTATGATCAAAACAACAAAGCAATGGCCCAACGATACGCTGTAGGTAAATTTGCTTTTATGTTACGTAAATGGTTAGAGCCTGGTATACGTAGAAGATACCGCAGTGTAGGAACATCTTTAATACCTAAAGAGTATTTAACTGATGAAGATGTGTACTATAATAGAGAAACTCAAGATCTTGATGAAGGTACATATACTACTATGATAAGATTTATAGCAGGGCTTAAAAAAGATACTAGAAAATTTAGTATGGAACTTACCACGGATAGATGGCATCAACTTTCTTTAAGAGAAAAGTCTAATATGAAAGAAATGGTAACAGAATTTACTATTATGTTAATTTCAAGCATCGCAGCTTCTCTTTTATATGGAGCAGCGGCAGATGAGCCTGAAGACTCTCCTCAAAGATTTGCTTTATTTATGGGAGCTTTTTACTCAAGAAGATTATTTTCTGAATTAGCTGGATTTATGAACCCAAGAGAAGCTTTACGTATTTTAAAATCTCCTGCAGCTTCGATGAGTTTAATACAAAATGGTATGGAAATAATGGACCAACTGTTTGATGACTCAGGAAGTTTACTTGTAGGCGGAAGTGCCGCAAGGTATGCTTCAGGTAAAAGAAAAGGTATGTTAAAAATTAAAAAAGAAATTAATGATGTAATACCTATATTTTATCAATTTAATAGAGATGTAGAAGATACAATAGGATGGTTATATAAACCAATAGATTAATGAAAATAGCATTTGGGGTAGGATGGGCAAAAGGCATACTATTTGGGGTTAGACATTTTCCTCCTGAAGAACATGCTCCGTACTACGAAATACAATTTTTTTTAGGATTAATACAAATTTTTATAATTATAGACAATGGCAACACTGACGGTAACAGTAACTGAAGCAGTCTCATTAGGAGACGGCAGTACAGATAGAGGTACAACTAATATACAAACAGTAACAGTAGATGAGGTAGATCACAGAATAATGGATGTAGGAACATCCTGGACTGAGATTATTAAATTTGCAAGCTCAAACGCTGCAGGTACATTTGCAGATGGTACAGTAAAATATTTACGTATCACCAATTTAGGAGCAACTAATTTTATTAATTTACGAATACGAACAAATGCAATAGAGTATTTCGTAAAAGTAGAATTAGAGGATCATTTTATATTAGGTAATACTGTAATAGACGCAGAGTCTGGTTCAGACTTTGGTACTGATGTATCTTTTGCAAATATAGATTCTATATGGGCTAAAGCAGATACAGCAGCAGTACAGATTGAATACTTTATAGGTTCAGCAAGTTAATAAAAGAAGGGGCCTAAGCCCCTTCCATTATTTCCTCACAAGAACAGCAAATATAACACCAATCAACACACAAACTTGTGAGGATTACTATTATGCTAATATATCATCAGCAATAGCTCTACGCTCTGCTAACTCATTTTCAATCTCTTTGATAATATCTCTCTTAGATTCTTCATAGTTTACAATGTCATCTTCCATGCAAGCATGGTCAAAGGCAGTGTAATCAGATTCTAGATAAACATTCTCATTCTCACCATTTGTTATGGCAATAGGATAGTACTCACAAGTACGCATCTTTGTATTGTTATAGTCAGATGGAACTGCTACAACATTACGAGGACTAACTAATACTTCAAGTATAACTCCTTCACTATATCCAAAGTCATGTACATACTCCATAGAGCCTACGTGTAAACCTGCAGAGCAAGTTACATCAGGATCAGAATCACATTCTTCTCTTGGCATTGTAATAGGAGTGCCTACTTTAACAGTCATACCATGAGAGCCAGAGTGATAAGGTTTGAAAGACATTGATTGATTCAATATCTCTTCAACTCTTTCTCCTGTATTCTCGTCATAGCAAACATTAATTACTTCTTCTCCTGTTTCAACATCGTACTTATGAGCAACTTTCACTGCTTTATAAGCTAAGAAATAACCTTTGTCGGTTATAGGATGGCCATTATGCTCTAGAAAGCCAAATAACTGCTGTCTAACACCTTTATCAGGGTTAAGCAGTACATTCTTCCAGAAGTTAACTAAAGCTTCTACATTTAAGCCTTTGTCGATATACTCTAAAAGCTTTTTACCTAGAAACTCAGGTATTGGATCGCTTGTACCTTTAAGGTACATAGCAGAATTTCCATCGAACTCAAACCGACCGTCGGAATTAAATTCAATTTTCTTTGCGGGATTGCAAAGTTCTTCTATCTTTGTAATAATATTTTCTCTCTCTACAGAAATATTACAAGAATTGTATTGCTTTACGAGAGCAATAACTAGTTCGGCATCAGGAGAATCCTTTCGGATTCTCTTGTGCTTCCCATCAATAATTACAGTAACATCGCTTGGTGTTACTTTAGCTACTAAGTAGTTCATTTGATTTTTGATTTTCAGTTGTTAATGTTAATTTAATTTGTTGTGTATCAGGCAGTTTGTCCTTTAAAGATAAGAAATCTTTAATAGAATTCCTAGAGTCTTTGCCAAAAGATACATAGTTCAAAAGGTCTAAACCTTGTGAGTATTCCACCACTTCTTCTAATTTATCTATCATGTTCATACTATACCTAACACTGTCTGGTATATCAAGTTTCATAATCTCTTTTACAATAGGTGTGATGTCATCTTCACAACGCCAACATCCGTGGGTATTGTTTTTGTGATACTCATAAAGAGATCTGTATAAACCATATAATGGCTTATCATACTCATCATACCAGTTCAGAAATTTAAATTGCTGGATGTACTTTGCAATCTTTTGCGCAGTGGCAAATCTTTGTAGGTGTTTTGGACTTTTCATAAATTCATGTGCTGTTAGGAATCCTTCTAACTTTGCAAATTGCTTTGCCACGTCTTTAGATACTTTTACTACTCTATACTCTTTGTCAAACTTATAACTGTAATTGTAGTCATTAGTATAATAATCACTACTGCTACCGAGAATCTTAACGACTTTTGCAAGCTCATCAACATCCTTAGTCTCAGCATAAACTACAGCTTTTAGAGTAGGAGTCACATTTTCTGAAACAGGATGTAACTTCTCTTGAAGATCTGAAATCTTATACTCTTGATTAGTGTACTTAATGTTAGTTTGCCATCCATCAGCTTTAAATTCAGCATTACGAGCAAATACTTGCTTGTTAACTTTACGACGAGTTTTATTATCAACTACATCTCCAAACAATTCACTGTCTAACTCTGTTTCTTCAATATCTGCATACTTTGCAAGCATTGAAG
>Ga0209337_1001409_pt1 | contig 18252 bp, 27 predicted proteins | sample LinPmetageLP53_FD_184044 | JGI IMG/M metagenome (GOLD analysis project Ga0209337, IMG submission 184044) | Marine viral communities from the Pacific Ocean - LP-53 (SPAdes) (version 2) | ecosystem: Environmental > Aquatic > Marine > Oceanic | place: Pacific Ocean | collected 2010-02-08 | reverse complement strand
TGACATAGTCAATAGACAAACCGTGTCCCAAGGCGATGCCTTCGGGAACAAAATTTATGCATTTATCGTTGATAAAATTGTTGACATAGATGTAGTATTCGATCTAGAAATTTTAAAACTACAGATACATTCAGAAAAAGATTTACTAACTAACTATTTGGAGAAAAAATGAGTAAAACATTTATAATTGCTGAAATAGGCATTAATCACAACGGAAGCCTTGATATTGCAAAGCAATTGATAGACGGCGCAGTCGACGCCGGCTGTAACATGGTAAAATTCCAAAAGAGGACACTTGATATTGTATATGAACAGGTAGATTTAGATCGCCCACGGGAAAGCCCATGGGGTACAACAAATCGTCAACAAAAGCAAGGATTAGAGTTTTCAAAAGAAGAATATACAGAGATCGCTCGATATTGTACTGAAAAGGGTATTGAGTGGACTGCATCAGCTTGGGATTTACCTAGTCAATTATTCATACGAGAATTTAATCTAAATTATAATAAAGTAGCATCCGCAATGCTGACAAATAGGAAACTTTTGGAAGCAATAGCAGAAGAAAAGCGACATACTTTTATTTCTACTGGAATGAGTACTATGGAGCAGATTCAAAAAGCAGTTAATATATTTAGGTCCGCTGATTGTCCTTTTGAGCTTATGCACTGCTGTAGCACTTATCCCATGGCAGTAGAAGACGCAAACTTGAGAACAATGGAGACGTTACGAAATACTTTTAATTGTAATGTTGGTTATAGTGGACATGAGACTGGATTAGTTGTTAGCTGTGTAGCTGCAGCCCTCGGAGCAACTTCTTTAGAGAGGCATATAACTTTAGATCGATCAATGTACGGCTCAGATCAATCTGCCTCGGTGGAACTGGATGGTTTAAAGAAGTTAGTCAAGTATGTCCGAGCAGCAGAATTATCTTTGGGGTCGCCAATAAAACAAGTTACCAAGAAAGAAATAGAAATAGCTCAAAAACTAAGAAGAGTGAATACCCTATGAATTTAAGACATGTTGGTATCACCGTCACTGATATAGAAGAGTCTATTTCTTTTTATAAAGAAATTCTTGGCTTTGAAGTTGTTAGAATAATGGATGAGAGTGGTGATCATATCGATAAATTTTCTGCCTTGTCCGATGTTCGAGTGAAAACGGTTAAAATGAAAGATAAGTTAGGTGGAATGATAGAATTATTAAAATATGATTCTCATCCTGCCACCGCTAATTTTGATGATATTACTCGAATTGGATGCAGCCATTTTGCTTTAACTGTAAAAAAATTAGATTTATTAGTTGAAAAGATATTAGAAAGAGGTTATACTATTAACTGTGAACCACAATTATCCCCAGATGGCAGAGTAAAATTAACATTTTGCAAAGGTCCAGATGGAGTATTATTAGAGTTAGTGGAGGAGTTGGTTTGAATATATTTAAGGGAAAGACAGCCTTTGTAACTGGAGCAACCAGTGGAATAGGTCTTGCCATAGCCAAAGAATTAGGACAAAAGGGGTGTAAAATAATCTTTCCTTATCGTTCTCCGGCTAAACTAAGAAGTTTATTGGATGCATTACCGGAAGTTGATTTAATGGGGCTTCCATGTGACTTTTTAATTCCTGATGACGTGAAGACTTTATGCGAGTCTCTAGAACATTATAATATTGATATTTTAGTTAATAGTGCTGGTATTTTCCCACTTAAAAATTTGAGAGATAGTGACCTTAAAGATTATGAAGAATGTTTTGATGTGAATGTAAAAATTCCATTTTTGCTTTCATCCATATTGGGTAAGAAAATGTGTGAAAGACAGTGGGGAAGAATTATAAATATAGGATCATCTTCTGCCTATAACGGATCAGAAGATACAGGCTTGTACTGTGCTTCTAAACACGCACTGTTGGGCCTTACGCGATCACTATTTAAAGAATACAGAGCGCATAATGTTAGAGTCTTATCAATATCTCCCGGCTCAAGTCAAACACCGATGGGTGCGACAGACAAGAGACAAGATTTTACTACGTTTATTACACCAAAGGAAATAGCAGAATATACTGTATTTGCTGCTAGTTTCGACGGAGAAGGAATCTCAGAAGAAATTCGCATAAATCGTATGGTGATACGATGAATGATCTTAAAGGAAAACTTGCGATTGTGACAGGCGCTGGCCGTGGCATCGGACGATATCTAGCATCAGCATTACACGATGAGGGAGTGGTCGTACATGGGCTTGATTTGGACTTCCCAGATGAATGTTATCCCTTTTCAACACTCAAGATAGACTTGACTGATGAGTTGGCATACCCTGCGATGATCGAATATCTGAATAAATATAATGACTGTCTCGATATATTAGTCAATAACGCCGGAATCACGTTGCCTTCTAAATCTTGTGAATATTCTCTAGAAGATTGGGAAAAAACATTTAAGATTAATGTGACTGTTCCTTTTCAAGTTGTTCAAAGTTTATTTCCATTATTAAAAAAATCTGAAAACGCAAGTGTTATAAATATTACAAGCTTAAACGCTGCTCTGGCGTTCCCACATAACCCAGCGTATGTGGCAAGCAAAAGTGCATTGGCTGGATTAACCCGCTCAATGGCTCTTGATTATGGAGAGTATGGAATTCGAGTAAATGCTGTGGCTCCTGGTTATATTAAAACGGATATGACTGGAGAGAGTTGGACCAATGTTGAAAAAAGAGAAAAAAGAGCACAGCGTACAGTGCTAAACCGATGGGGTACACCACAAGATTTGGTAGGCCCGATGTTGTTTTTAGCTTCTGAAATGTCTAAATATGTCACCGGACATTCGCTGTATGTCGACGGTGGCTGGAAAATAAAGGGATTATAATGACAAAATATGTAGATATCATCTATCCAGAGGATAAAGATAATAAATATCCGAGTAAATTAGCCAAATATTTATATGATAGATTTATGAAACTTGCCAAAACAGGTACTCAAGCCGCTGGTGAGAAGAGAAAAATTTTAGATATCGGATGTTCGACCGGTGAGGCTTTACGTCGATTCGCAGAGTTTGAGGACTTTGATCTTTACGGAGTAGATATTCGTATAGAAGATGCTCCGGATATTAATTTCAAAAAATGTAATATAGAACAGAATCGTATCAAACATCCGGACAATTATTTTGATTTTGTATATTCCAAGTCTGTTTTGGAACATGTAACACATACAGATAATTTTATCAGTGAGGCATTACGAGTGTTAAAACCAGATGGAGTTTTTGTAGCTCTAACTCCAGATTGGAAAAGCCAACAATCCATTTTCTGGGATGATTATACGCATGTAAAACCTTTCACAAGGAAAGGGCTAAGGGATTGCTTAAAAATTAAAGGATTTGAAGAATCCAATTGTGAATATTTTTATCAACTCCCCTTTTTATGGAAATACCCATCACTCTCTTTTATTGCTAAATTAATTGCTCTCGTACCAGATTCCTGGAAGTGGAAAGATAAAGAGCAGCGAAATACTAAAGATAGAAAACTAATACGATTTTCTAAAGAAAAAATGCTACTATGTTATGGAGTAAAAAAATGAAACATGTGGAAAAAGGATGGGGCTATGAAAAATGGATTGTCAATAAAGCAGAATATTGTGGAAAACTATTATTCTTCAATGCAGGTAAAAAATGTTCTTGGCACCATCACAAAATTAAGGATGAAGTATTTTATTTACAATCAGGCAGAATGATTGTGCGCTATGGAGAAAGTGAAAAGATTGAAGATGCTGAAGAAATGATGTTAATGCCTGGTATGAATTTTTATATATACCCGGGATTGATACATCAAATGGAAGCAATCGAGGACAGCGAACTATTTGAATTTTCCACAGAACACTTCGATGAAGACAGTTATCGAATAATAAAGGGGGATTAATGGTTTATTATGTTGACATTGATGAAACTATATGCTATTATAAAGGTGTGAGAGAATATCCTAATGCTATTCCGAACCTAGAGCGTATAGAAAAGATGAATAAATTGTTTAAAGAAGGAAATACAGTAGTATACTGGACTGCTAGAGGTGGTACAACTGGTATTGACTGGACCGAATTAACAACTAAGCAGCTATCAGAGTGGGGTGTGAAATATGATGAATTAAGAATGTGGAAACCTTCTTATGATCTCTTCATTTGTGATAAAGCAGTAAATTCAGAGAGGTTTTTTGATGACAAATAAAATAAAAGTAAATTTATTTGATAGCTTAACACCAGATAATTACTTTGAATACTGGGACACTCAGAACTTTTCAAGTGAATTTGAGCCAACTTTGATAGAATGGATTCGAGAAGGTTCTGGAAAGGGCCTTGAAGAATTCGACGGCGCGACTGTATTTACGGATAAAGATTTGCTATCCCCTTGGGTAGACAAGGTGAAAACAAAACAAAAGATTGCATGGATTCTGGAATGTAGAGAGATACACCCGTTTGCTTATGAACACATTCAGTCCGTAGAAGATAAATTTGACTATATTTTTACTTTTGATGAAAAATTGTTATCACGAGGAGACAAATATATTAAAAATTTAATTGGAACATCTCGTGTATCTAATGAGGACGCGGGAATTCACAAGAAGAACAAGCTTGTTTCGATGATAGCTAGTGATAAAACTTGGACGAGGGGACACCGCCTACGCCATACTATCGCTAAATCACTAGCTGAACCATTTAATATTGATTTGTGGGGCACTGGTTATAAGCCGTTTGGAAAGAAACAAACCGGCCTCTCCGCCGCCGCAATCCGAGAGGGTAAAGAAGAGCCTTTAAAGGACTATTATTTTAGCGTAACTGTAATGAATTCCAAATCTAACAATTACTTTACCGAAACATTGGTAGATGTGTTTCGTTATGGAACAATTCCTATTTTTTGGGGATGTGACAATATCGGAGAGTATTTTCGCGAAGAAGGAATGATTGTCTTCAACACTGGAGCAGAACTTGTTAATATTCTAGAAAATATATCTGAAGATCTATACAACGAAAAGATAGAGTTCGTCAAAGAGAATTACGAGCTAGCAAAAGAATATGTGTCAATGGACGATACCTTTGCTAAAAATTTTATTAAAGAGGTTATCAATGAGTAGTGAAAGAAAATATTTGCCGACTTTGTCGGAATTGATAGATAGATTATCTATTGCTCAACTTAAAGAGGTTTTTATTCCTAATCACAAGCAGGAGTATGCAAAAGAAATAGAAGATATTTGCCATGATATTGATATTCTTCTTCCGGAGAGTCAAAGCATCGATGCTAAATTGATTAGATCAATTGTGGTGTTATCTCAAATGAATTTACATATTTGGCATAATGAATCCAACTATCGCAAAGGAATAAAGGATGGAAACAATCTTGAGTTAACCCATGGTTTGAATGGAATTAGGAACACTGCAAAAAATAAAATTCAAGAAACTGTCGGTGGTCGTAAGGATTATAAAATAGATTGTTTAGCAGCAGATTTTAAAGATTGGGAGATTAGTTGGGATGAAGATTGATGACGTAAAAATCATTGAATCAGACGTATATACTGATTACCGCGGCGACCTTTGGACTTTATGGAAAGATGGAGACCATGGATTAAGTTTTAATCATGATAAGGTTTCTACATCTCGTAAACATGTTTTGAGAGGTATTCACGGAGACACCAAATCATGGAAGCTTGTTACTTGCCTATATGGAGAATTATATTTCGTCGTTGTGGATAACCGACCAGACTCCTCTACTTTTGGAGTGTGGGATTGGGTAATTTTAGATGATAAAACAAGGAAACAAGTTCTCCTTCCACCCGGTGTCGGTAATGGCTTTATAGTTTTAAGTAACAGATCAGTGTTTCATTACAAGTGGGCCTATGAAGGAGAGTATCCGGATGTTGATAAACAATTCACTATAAAATGGAATGACCCATGGGTTGGTATTAATTGGCCTATCAAACACCCCATTTTACAAAAGAGAGATAAATAATGGAATATAAAGGATTTACACCTGAAAAGCTAATAGAATTTGAAAATGATATTGCTGCTGAATTCAACGCCGCAAATATCAAAGCACCAGTTCATCTTTATAATGATAATGAGGAGCAAGTTATAAAAGTTTTTAAAGACCACCAAATTGGAAAAGATGATTGGGTATTGAATTCGTGGCGAAGTCATTATACTTGTTTGTTAAAAGGGGTTCCTCGGGATGAATTGAAATCTGCAATTATGGCTGGTCGTTCTATTTCTTTGTGCTTTAAAGAACACAAGATATTATGTTCGGCAATTGTAACTGGGGTTTTACCTATCGCAGTTGGTATTGCTTTAAAAAATAAATTAGAAAAGAATGATAGCAGAGTTTTTTGTTTTATGGGAGATATGACCTCTGAAACAGGCGCAGCACATGAATGTATAAAATTCTCACGCGCTCATAAACTTCCTATTCATTTTATTATTGAAGACAATGGGAAGTCAGTTTGTACGATAACTCGAGAAACTTGGAAAATGGATCAATTGACTTACGAAAATGTGAACGACGAATATATAACTTATTATAGTTATAAATTAGATAAGTACCCTCATGCCGGCGCTGGAACACGAGTACAATTTTAGGAGAAATTAGTGAAATATTATGATGAATTAAAGCGAGCAATGGAATATCTGGGAACCATGGATGACACAATCTTCCTCGGTCAAGCAGTTGCATATAAGGGAACTGGCATGACAAATACTCTCAAAGAAGTCAACAAAGATAAGTTGATGGAAATGCCAGTTAATGAAGATATGCAACTAGGAATAACTAACGGGCTTGCAATTGCAGGTATGGTACCAATAAGCCTTTTCCCTAGATGGAACTTTTTTGTTCTTGCTACAAACCAACTGGTCAATCATCTTGATAAATTTCCTATTTTTTCACACGGAGAATATAGTCCAAAGGTAATAATGAGAGTGGGCGTTGGTTCTGAACGACCGTTACACCCCCAAGGACAACACGTAGGAGATTATACGGATGGTTACCGCAAGATCCTCAAGAACGTCGAAATAATACGCTTAGAGGAGCCCGAGGACATCTTTCCTGCATATCAAAAGGCATATACTAGAGAAGATGGCAAAAGTACTATACTTGTTGAATTTGGTGATTATTATAATGAAAAGTGAGATGAAAAATGTATAAGTGGCCTTTGATTAATGATAATATATCCCAGAGAGATAAAGAAGCATTGGCAAATTTTATTCTTAACACAAACCGCTTTACAAACGGACCAAAAGTTATAGAATTTGAAAAAGCATGGTCGAAGTGGCTTGGGGTTAAGTATAGTGTAATGGTTAATTCAGGAGCCTCTGCTAACTATATAACTACTTCTATTGTTAGAGAACTTAAAGGACAAGGCGGAGAAATAATTGTCCCCACCATTGGTTGGGTTTCTGATATATCATCTGTCATAAATACAGGGTTTACCCCAGTTTTTGTAGATATATCTCTTGATACTTTAGCTATCAACCCGGATAAAGTAAAGGAGGCGATTAACGAAAACACAAAAGCAATTGTGTTAGTTCACGCCTTAGGGTTTGATGGTCTTAATAATAAACTTATTTCTCTAGCTAGAGATAACGACTTGATTTTAATAGAAGACTGTTGTGAATCTCATGGAACCCTTCATGGGTCTAAATTGGTTGGGTCTGTCGGTGACATGTCTTGTTTTTCCTTTTATTTTGGACACCACATCACAACTATTGAAGGCGGCTTTGTTTGCACAAATGACGAAAAACTATATCAATTAGCAAAGTTGTTTCGTTCCCACGGGATGACCCGAGAGGCATCTCCGGAAATTCAAAAAGAATATGAAAGCGACGATTTAAACCCTTTATTCACATTTGCTGTCCCGGGATATAATATGCGTAGTACTGAACTAAATGCCGTGCTGGGATTGGAGCAACTTCCAAGATTAGATTTTAATATATCGGAGCGTAAAAAGAATCTATCTCTTTGGTTGAATAATTTAGATGAGACAAAATATTATATTAATTATAAAAGAAAGGGTAATAGTAGCTTTGCATTACCTTTGGTTCTCAATAAGGGCAATAATAATCTAACTAAAGTGACTGATCTCTTAGAGAAAGAGAAAATAGAATATCGATTGGGAACAGCCGGCGGAGGAAACCAAGCCCGTCAACCATATCTCCAAAATTATAAATATAGGATTTCAGGAGAACTAACAAATTCAGATTATATTCATGATTATGGGCTTTATATAGGAAATTATCCTGGTGTCAAAGAACAACAGATCATAGAATTGTGTAAAAAATTAAATAAAATTTAAGAGGTATAAATGTTTAAAGGAAAAAATGTATTAGTAACTGGCGGCCATGGTATGATTGGTAGAGAACTAGTAGAGCTTTTATTGACACAAGGAGCAACAGTCACTGTTGCGGATATCAGCCCGAATACTAATTTAAAAAATGTAAGGTATGAACAAGTAGATTTGAGATTCTTCGACCAATGCATTAATATTTGTAAAGGACAGGATTATATTTTTAACTTAGTTGGGATCAAGGGATCGCCCAAGATGTGCGCGGAACAACCAGCAGATTTTATGGTACCAATGCTACAGTTCAACACTAATATGATGGAAGCGGCGATGAGAGAAGGCGTCCAGTGGTATCTGTATACAAGTTCAGTAGGTGTATATCACCCTGCCGAAGTATTTAAAGAAGATGATGTATGGAAAACTTTTCCTTCTCCTAATGACCGATTTGCCGGATGGGCAAAAAGAATGGGAGAGTTACAAGCAGAAGCATATGCTATTCAACATGGTAATAGAAACATTTCAATAGTTAGACCAGCTAATGTTTATGGTAATTATGATAATTTTGACCCTAGAAACGCCATGGTAATACCATCTTTAATTCGAAAGGGATATGAGGAAGATGTTTTAGAAGTCTGGGGCGATGGTTCGGCCATCAGGGATTTTATTCATGCAAGAGATGTCGCTTTGGGAATGTTGCATGCTGTAGAAAACAAAATTACTGAACCTATTAATCTTGGAAGCGGCGATGGAATAGCTATTAAGGAAATAGCTGAGGTAATTTCTTGCCAATTCAACAAGGAAATTAAATGGTTAACTGATAAACCAACCGGAGATGCACGACGTGTTTTTGATGTATCTAGGGCGAATGGTTATGGATTGCAGCCAACTATTTCTATAAAACAAGGAATAGAAGAAACAATTGAATGGTTTCTAGAAAACAAAGATATCGTGGATAAAAGATTTAATGCATTTAACGGATAGAGTTATAGTAACAGGTGCGACAAGCGGACTTGGTAAGTATATTGTTGAATCAAATGATAACTTTATAGGTCTTACTCGTGCTAATCGTAAAAAAATTATGAATGGGTTTTATAATAACAGTAGTACTGTTATTATTCACTGTGCTTTCAATAACAGTGTTGATATAAAGGACTATTACAAATATGTTGATGACAATATTCTTCTCACTAAAGAGTTATCGACTCTCCCTCATAGAAAATTTATTTATTTATCTTCGATTAATGTTTATAGAGAAGAGAATAGTGCTTATAAGTTGTCAAAATTATTCGCAGAATCTATAGTAGAGTCCGATTGTAATAATCCTTTGATTATAAGGAGTTCTGCTATCCTAGGAAAGGCAATGAGATATAATTCATTTTTAAAGATTTTAAAGGAGAAGAACCCGAGCCTATCTTTAAGTGGTGATTCGACATTCAATTATATCTTACAAAGTGATTTGTGTGACTTTATATTAAGTTCTGTCACGGATAACATCGTGGGAACTTATAATTTTACTTCTTGTGGAAATATCACATTAAAAGATTTAGCAATTATGTTTGAATCATCTCCTAACTTTGGAAATTATTTATATGATACCCCAGAAGTAAGCAATCAAGATTTAAAAAAATATTGTGGGTTTGCTAATAAAACCTGCAAAAGTGTTATAAAGGAGTTTAGAGAAAGCTATGAGTACTAAAAAAGTTATTTTATTATGTGGAGCCACCGGCTTCATTGGAAGGAATTTGTTAGAATTTTATATTGGAAATGAAAATTACCATATCCGAGCCGTTCACAATATACGTCCCAAAATAGAAGAATATGATGTCGAATGGGTAAAAGCCGACTTAAATAATTCAGAGGACGTTAAAAGAGTAGTAAAGGGTGTCGATATTATAATGCAATTCGCAGCTACCACCTCCGGTGCTGGAGACATTGTTTCAAAACCATATATTCATGTGACAGATAACGCAGTTATGAATTCTCTTCTTTTGAGAGAGGCATATGAGCAGTCCGTAGAGCATTTTATATTTCCAAGTTGCACTGTGATGTATCAACCCAGCACAGAGCCTTTAGCTGAGGTTGATTTTGATGGCGATGATGAATTGTTACCTAAATATTTTGGTGTTGGCAACACAAAGATATATATAGAAAAAATGTGTGAATTCTATTCGAGATTAGGGAGGACAAAACATACGGTATTGAGACACTCCAACATTTATGGCCCTTATGATAAATTCGATCTGAAAAGGAGTCATGTATTTGGAGCTACTATAACGAAAGTTTTAAAAAGTAAAGACAAGATTTCTGTTTGGGGACCTGGTACTGAAACTAGAGACTTTTTGCATGTCGATGATTTAATGGACTTTATTGATCTAGCAGTTCAAAAACAAGATTGGGAGTACGGATTGTATAACGTTGGGTGCGGATATGAAACATCTATTAAGGATTTGGTAGGAATGATAATAGAGGCTTCCGGAAAGAATATCTCAACTGAACACGATCTGACTAAGCCACACATCCCAACTAGTTTATTCCTTGATTGTGATGAGGCAAAAGACGATTTCGGTTGGAGCCCTAAAATTTTGCTTAAGGATGGAATAGAAAAAACAATAGCTTGGTGGAGAAAGAATCATGCCTAGTGCATTCATAACAGGCGTGACTGGTATGGTAGGATCTCATTTGGTGGATTTTTTATTAGAAAAAACCGATTGGGACATTTACGGATTTGCAAGGTGGAATGATGATTTAGATAATATTCGTCATCTTTTGCCTTTGATAAATTCTAAAAATAGGGTTAATTTGGTATATGGGGATCTTAATGATCTTAGTTCCTTAATAAACGCTATAAATGTATCAACTCCGGATTATGTATTTCACTTAGCAGCACAGAGTTATCCTCAAACAAGTTTTGTGGCACCACTAGAAACGCTGGAGACTAATATTTTGGGAACAGCTAAGCTTTTGGAGGCTATCCGGATATCTAGCAGCAACCCTATCATACATGTATGTGCATCGTCAGAGGTTTTTGGTAGAGTACCAAAGGAACATATACCAATTCATGAAGAGGTTCCATTTCATCCAGCATCACCTTATGCAATTTCTAAGGTGGGTACGGATTTGATAGGTAGATATTATGCTGAAGCATATGATATGACGATTATGACTACTAGAATGTTTACTCATACAGGCCCTCGAAGAGGTGATGTGTTTGCGGAGTCCACCTTTGCAAAGCAAATTGCTATGATTGAGGTCGGTATGTTGCCACCTGTAATAAAGGTCGGGAATTTGGATTCTCTTCGAACCTGGGCTGATGTGAGAGATGCCGTCCAGGCTTACTACTTACTTGTTACAAAAAACCCCATATCAGGAGAGTATTATAACATCGGAGGGTCTTACAGTTGTACCATAAAGCAAATGCTCGACTTTTTAATATCAGAATCTTTAGTTGATAATATTCAGATTAAGACTGACCCAGATCGCCTGCGTCCTATCGACGCTGATCTTCAGGTACCAGATACCAAGAAATTCAAAGATCATACTGGGTGGGAGCCTTCCATCCCTTTTGAAAAAACTATGAAAGATTTATTGGAATACTGGCGAAACCAAATTTCAGGTGGAAGAAATTTTTTATCAAGGTAATAAATGAGTGATTTTTTAGTCATAGGTGAGAGTTGTAAAGATGTATTTTGTTATGGGTCTTGTGTGCGTTTATGCCCTGAGGCTCCTGCTCCTGTTTTTAATCCTTTAGACGGGAAAGAAAATCCGGGGATGGCTAAGAATGTTCAAAAGAATATCGAATCTTTAGGGCACGAATGTGATATCATAACTAATGATAACTGGGAAAATATTACAAAGACTCGATATATTCACAAGGGAACAAATCAAATGTTTATAAGAATAGATATTGGAGACGATATGGTTCCACGTTGTCAAGTGAGATCAATAGATCTAAAAAAATATAAAATTATAATAATATCTGATTACTGCAAGGGCTTTCTAACCACAGAGGACATTTCTTATATTGCATCTAATCATGATTGCGTATTTCTAGATACCAAGAAAGATCTAGGGGACTGGTGCAGTGAAGTTAATTATATAAAAATAAATAATTATGAATTTGATAGAACCAAAAATCTAATCACAGATGAAACAAGACAAAAAATGATAGTTACTTTGGGACAGAACGGCTGTTCTTATCAAAATGATGTTTTTCCTGTAGAGAAAGTCGAAATCAAAGATGTATCCGGAGCAGGAGATACTTTTCTTGCCGGCTTGGTAGTTAAGTATTTAGAATCTGCCGACATTCGAAAAGCAGCCATTTTTGCAAATGAGTGCGCTACTTGGGTAGTACAAAAGAGAGGAGTAAGTACATGTCAAAAATAGTATGGGTTAATGGGTGTTTTGATGTTCTACATAGAGGTCACATAGAACTTCTGGAATATGCTAAGTCTTGTGGAGACGAGTTGATAATTGGCATTGACTATGATGAGCGTGTAAGGGCCACTAAGGGGTCGTCTCGCCCTTTTAACACATTCGAGGATAGAAAGCGCGTCTTAGAGTCTTTAAGGGCCGTAGACAGAGTTGTGGGCTTCGGAAGTGATCAAGAGTTAGTGGAGCATATTAAGAGTATAAAGCCCTTTTATATGGTGGTTGGTTCTGATTGGGAAGGAAAGAAAATAATAGGACGAGAACACGCATTGGTGATGGTTTATTTTGATAGGATCAGTGGATATTCCACAACTGACACGTTAAGGAAATTAAATGGATAATAAATTAAACACTATTCTCACTCTGGTGAAAGAGTTTATTCGCGAAAAGAGAAAGGAAGAATCTTGGACACCAGGGGAAGACTGGGTACAATACTCAGGCCCTCATTATGATGAAGATGAGTATACATCGGCTATAGAAAGCTTATTAAGTGAATGGCTGGTGTTTGGAGAAAAATGTCGAACATTTGAACTCGAGTTTTCCGAATTCTTAGGAAAAAAATTAGGAGTTCTTACAAATTCAGGAAGTTCCGCGAATCTTTTAATGATGTCAGTATTAACATCAAAGAAGCCAAATTTAAAAAAATATCATTTACCGCCTGGTTCAAAGATTTTGACCCCCGTTGTGTGTTTCCCGACCACATTAAATCCAATTATACAATGCGGTTACGAGCCGATCTTTGTAGATGTAGATATGCCAAGTTTAAATCTTAACCTAGATCAGGTAGAAGAAATGTTAAAAAAAGATCCTGAGATTAAAGCTATTATTTTTGCACACGTTCTTGGTAACCCTCCGGATATGAATAGGCTCATGTCTTTGATTGAGGAGTATGATTTAATTTTGCTAGAGGATTCGTGCGATGGTCTCGGTTCTACATATGATGGAAAAAAATTAGGATCTTTCGGACATATGTCAACTTGCTCCTTTTACCCAGCCCACCATATGACAATGGGCGAGGGTGGATTTATAGCAACTGATATTTACATATTAAGAAAAGCATTAGCAAGTTTCCGTGATTGGGGACGTGGGTGTTATTGTAATGAAAAGAAGCCCGGTGATGTGACCGGTAAGACAGCATGCGGAAATAGATTCAAGAAGTGGCTTTGTGGCAAACCCGATGTTTTGTATGATCACCGATATGTTTATGATGAAATAGGGTTTAATATTAAACCTTTAGAGATGCAAGGAGCCCTGGGATTAGCACAGTTGAAAAAACTTCCTGTAATGGAAGGCGCCCGAAGAGCAAATTTTAAGAAATTATATAATATATTCAAGCCTTATGAAGAGTATCTATGGCTCCCAGAAGCAACTGAATTATCTGATCCTTGTTGGTTTGCTTTCCTTCTCACCGTGAGAAAAGATGCACCCTTCCAGAGACAGCAATTAGTGGATTATTTAGAAAAAAATAAAATTCAAACAAGGGCTTATTTTGCCGGAAACGTTTTATACCACCCCGCATATCGTTCTTTGCGTAATGAATTCGACAATTTAGAAAAATTATTTCCAAATGCAGATTTGGTAACCACCAATTCTATGTTTTTAGGAACTTATATTGGAATTACTGATGAAAAAGTTTTATATATAAAATCTATTGTAGATGAATTTTTTGGAGGCATAGGATGAAGTTAGTAATAATAACTGGCTGCCTAGGATTAATTGGCTCTTATATTACTAAAGAGTGCTTAGGTCGAGGATGGAAAGTCTTGGGTGTCGATAAATGCACTTATGCTGCTAATATTTCCTTTTTGGAGGAATTTAATAAATTTGATAATTTTACATTTGTCAAGAAGGATATATGTGATTTAGATTTTCTTCCTGATTGCGATTACGTTATCAATACAGCAGCAGAGTCTCATGTTGGAAACAGTATTATTGACAGCACAAGCTTCATCGATACAAACATCACCGGAGTTAAAAATCTTTTAGATTTAATTCGCCACAAGCCGAAGAATATCTCCAATCAGCCAATTCTATTTCATTTTAGTACTGATGAGGTTTATGGAGACATTGTTGAGGGCGAACATTATGAAACCGATATATTAAAACCTAGCAATCCTTATTCCGCTTCGAAAGCATCAGCGGACATGTTAATTACGGCGTGGGCGAGGACTTATGATATAAATTATATTATAATCCGGCCTACCAACAACTATGGGATTGGACAGTATCCGGAGAAGCTAATACCATTGACAGTGAAAATGCTAGAAAGAGACAAAAAGATCCGATTGCACAACGATGGTACCCCAGTTCGAAATTGGCTGCACTCTTCAGATACAGCTAATGCAGTAATAAAAATTATAGAGTCCGGTGTTACCAATGAGATATTTAATGTCGCCGGTGGGTTCGAACAGCCAAACTCATCCACTGTAAAGAAGGTTATTATGAAGTATTATGGTGCGGAAGTTAATTGGGAGAATTTTATAGACCTGTCCTATATTAGAGCAGGCCAAGATATTAGGTACGCACTCAATGATGATAAATTGCGTAGCATTGGTTGGAAGCCTACTAAGGTTTTCGATGAAGAAATAAAGTTAATTGTAGAATATTATAAAACCAATTTTAAATGGTAAGGAGAATAAAATGAACTATACATTATCAAATCAAGCAGTAGGAGCAATTATGATGGCGCTCCAGAAATCACTAATGACTCAAACGGACATCGTTCCTACTTTAACGAGCTTCCAAGTTCAAATTGATGATTCAAACGAACTCGTTATCGTGAACCCCCCTGTTGTAGAAGTTTCACCCACCACCGAGTCTAGTATTGAAACGAGCGTTCAGTAATGCCGAAGTATGTTTATAAATGCAATGAGTGTGAGGAGCACTTTGAGGTTTATCACGGAATGAGTGAGAATCAAGAAGGTTGTGTTTATTGTCGGGCTCTATCTCCTCATAGAGTGCCGCAAATGCCCTTTCTGAAGCGCCCTGTTAATTCAAAGGGTGGTAAGGTAGGCGAAGAAACCAAAGCCGCTATCGAAGAGAATAGAGCTGTTTTAAAAGAAGCCCTAAAAGAAGCAAAAGGAAAATATTATGACGACACTTGAAATATGGCTAATTATAATACTTTTAGTATCTACTGTGGCAAATATTTTTATGTTTCTCTTTGCGCGAGATCAATCCCAAAGAATTTCATATTTTTCTCAAAATATTACAGATTTGATTGAAATATTGAGTGATTACAATAAACATTTAAAAAAAATATATTCTTTGGAGATGTTCTATGGAGATGAAACATTGTCTCACTTGCTAGAACATACGCGTGCATTGTCAACAATATTAGATACTGATTATAGTGATATTACTTATATAACCGAACCATTAGAAATTATAACCGAAGAGGAAGAAGAAATTGAAGAAGAAACAGAACAAGCCCAAAAAGATGTATTTTACGCAGGCTCACGAAGACGCAATTCTTAAGTTTTGCACTAGTGAAAGTCATGAAGAGAAAGAAAAATTATATATAGAATGGATCCAACCAGCCTTCAATCAAATGGTGGATAAGATTGTATTTTCTTATAAATTTACAAATTTACCAAATATTGATGAGTTAAGAATGGAATGTAAGGTGTGGTTAACAACCATTCTCGATAAATATGATCCTAATCGAGGCTCCAAGGCTTTTTCGTATTTCTCAGTTATTACAAAAAACTGGTTTATCCACAAGGTCAAAAAGAATACTAAACGCCTCCAGCGAGAAGTCCCTTACGAAGAAGCAGAGCTTGAGTTACAAACAAGCTTTGTAGACCCTGGAGATCGATATTTCCAAGAAAGAACCAGTAGAGAATTCTGGAGCCACCTCTGGGGAGAAATTGAATCTTGGAATGTTGACTATGATAAAGAAGCAGAAAAAAAAGTATACGAAGCGGTAAAAATTATTCTTTCATCTGTTGATGAAATAGAAATCTTTAATAAGAAAGCGATTTATTTATATCTTAGGGAGCTAACTGGTATGAACACAAAACAAGTAGTTACTCACTTAAATAAAATGAGAGGGAGATATCGAGATTTTAAAAAGGACTGGGATGATGGTAAAATCTGACTAATTCCTAATTATGAATATGAAAAGCAAAAAGCACATAGAAAACGCAATTAAGAACATTGAGGATGACCGAGAAATAACTCGTGAACTTCTCGATGATGCCATAAAATGGCTCGCAGTTGACGACGGCAGACATCAGACTATTGGTATGACGTTAGCAAAATACGTTGAAACCTTACAAAGATCTAACGAACAATTGGTCAAATTATGTGGTTTAATGTCTAAACAGGAATCATCAGATGAACTTTCTGATAAAGATTTCGCTCAAATTTTTGATCAAATACAAAAATCGGAGGAGGAAGATGAAATCTCTGATTAGGAATATAAAAGGTAAATATGATTATATATCGGTGCAAAGACAAATAAATTCAGAAACAGCAACCTCATTCGCAGAGAACCAATTAAAGACAAACCCCAAGGTGGTTATTTTAACAGGATGGCAAGAACAATCAGTCCTCCCGGCACAATCACAAGGTGCTGATGGAAAAATGTGGTATATTGTAAGAGTGAGATCCATAAATGATGAATCTGATGCGTCTAGGCTAGATCCTTTTGAATTTGGACTATCAGAACATGAGATATTAGATCGAATCCAATCTCACCGACAAGCTCAGATTTCAGTTGAATCTATACCCGATGACGGTGGAAAAATTTGTGCTTTCAATATTTGGAATTGCAGTTATTCTAGCATTACTGATGGCGTAGGAAGAGGTCCAATCATCTTAGAAAACCATGACTCGTTGCCTAATTCGAATCGCATAATACAAATTAAAAAAGGAAGACAATGGGATCCTAATGGCGCCAACACGTTAGGGTCTATGTCTGAGACTTCAGGGCAAGGCTGGTCAGCAAAACCAGGGGTTAAATTAATTAATGAAACCGAGGTTAATTTTATTACTTTATTAACAGAGAGACTTCGAAATAAAGGATTTTCTGAAAATTTAGTAGTAAATAGCACAACAAGAACGCCCCAGCAGCAGATAGCTGCTGTAGCCAAGCAAGTTAAAAACAACCCCAGTTGGTTTGATAATAAATACAAATCTAATTCGTTTAGCCCATACAGAAAAGTAATTAAATCTGAGTTAGACAAGGGTCCGACACAGTGGAGTACAGCGATAATGGAACGAGAAGTTCAAAAGGCAATGCAAAATGGTATTTACATGTCAAAACACCTAAAGTCTGGAGCTTTTGATCTTCAAACAAGTTTATTTTCTTATGCCACCGCGAACACTGTGGTTGAAGAAATAAAATTAATGATATCAGAAGGTGTCGGCGGTGTCACATTTGTAGATTGGGAAAATGTTTCTGGAAATAATTTGGCTTTACGAAAAGGTGGAAGCATCGCCATTTACGGAGAACATATTCATGTGGGATTACGCTGATAGTTTTCTCAATAGATAAGGATAAAATATATGGCAAAATGCGGAAA
>Ga0209337_1001408_pt1 | contig 18262 bp, 8 predicted proteins | sample LinPmetageLP53_FD_184044 | JGI IMG/M metagenome (GOLD analysis project Ga0209337, IMG submission 184044) | Marine viral communities from the Pacific Ocean - LP-53 (SPAdes) (version 2) | ecosystem: Environmental > Aquatic > Marine > Oceanic | place: Pacific Ocean | collected 2010-02-08 | reverse complement strand
ATACACATTTGCTTCGTTTTTCGGTGTAATACCTAAATCTTTTTTAAACTGCTCTACGGTTTCTGGCGTAGGCTTTCTAAACTGTGGCTTTAACCTTTTAACCTGCGTTTGACTTGTTAACCCTTTACTTCTACCTTTTGGTGATGTAATTTCTCCTGTTGGATCAGTGTAATTTTCGTAAAAATAATCTAATGGTAAACCTTTCAAACCAATAGCATAACCATAAGTATCTCTTGATACATCTAGGTTTTCACCTACTTTGTTTATATCAGCGGTTTTATCAGTTACATTATAAAGTGGTAGTGTTTTAATAAACTTGTCCGCATTGTTTGGTGCGTTAAAAAATCTTTGTATATTCTGAGCTTCAGCTGGCGCTGGCATGCCTTCAGTGTATTTTGTAACAGCTGCTAGATTAGCACCACCTTCCATAATTTTATTAGCAGGCACTTCAAATATAAGCTCACCAACTTTACCAGCATACTTAGATATTATACTTTTAAAGTTATCGCCTTTAACAACTTTAACTAAAGCTTTTATTTTATTAGCTACTCTGTCTGCTATAGCAAAATCTTGTAATATATTTATTTTTTGTACAAAAGTATCTTCAGTATTTGTAGTTTCGCTTGAAGTATCTTCTATTTGTCTAGCCTCTTTAGTATCAGTGCTAGTTTTATCTCCATAAAACTCACTCTTTGCGGACTCAAATATAACAGCTTGCTTAGGTGCGATATTACTAGTTACAAACGTAGAAAAATTAGAAATATTTGGGTTAAATCTTTTTAAAATACCCGGCAGGTATTTTCTTGCTTCTGCAATAACATTTTCTCTTGAAATATCACCTTTTCTAGTGTCATACTTTAACGCCTTTATAGCTAGTAAATCATATTGCTTAGTTAACTGTTCTTCAGCAACAGCTTTTTCTGCACTAGTCTTTTTAGGGTTGTTTATTTCTCTAATTAGTTTTTCAGGTGTTTTTGGCCTAGCGTCTTTACTTACTGATTTACTGGTACCAGCCTCAACTTTTTCACTTTTTTTACCAGCTACACTTTCAATCGCTTTCTTTTGAGTTATTTTACTTAACAAACCTGTTCTTCCTATATTCTTATTGTAGTCAACTAATAAATCAAAAACTTCTTTACCACTGTTAAAATTAACATTGTTAAAACCAAGACCTAGACCTCTAACCATAGTTCTAAAGTTATTTTTAATACCAGCAGTAGCCGCTTCTGCAACTTCTATTTTCTCGGTTTTAATCAAATCAGAAAACATAGTAAAATATTCTTCTATGTAACCTTCTTTTTTCATAACTATCAACCCGTCTTTATCTCGCTGAACTTTACCGTTTTCATCTAGTTTTGCATAACCATTTTTAGGATTACCTAATCTACTTTCTATAGATTTTAATATATATTCTCCATTGTCTAGTTGTTTAACATAATCTTTAAAAGAAACAATTGATTCTCTTAGTAACTTAGGATCGTTAGCAAATCTATTACTTATTGCATAGTGTAACAGCTCGTGACCTATTACGTTTGTCGCGCCGGCCGCGGCAGCAACATCTCTATTTATAAATATCTTTTTTTGACCATCTTCCATTACGTCAAAAAACCCATCAGCTTCATTAGCTATTTCTTTGCCGTATTGTTTTTTTAACTCATCAAATTTTTCTTGAGTGTCTACGTATTCATATTTTAAATCTTTTGATTTAAACCAAAGACTCTCGTTTGCTTCGTCGATTTCCTCCGCGGCTTTAACAAATTTAGATAATTCTAACTCTAGCTCTGAATCGTAATTTATATCTGTAACAGCAAACAGATCACCTATAACCTCGTCTGCATCTTTAAAATCTTTTTTAGCTTCTTCCTTAACGTCGTTTGAATAGTTTTTACCTCCAGTTATAATATCTAAAGCATCATGTTTTTCTTGAATCTTTTCAATCATCAACTCGATCTGCTTAGGATCGTTTTTAGAAGTAGTTTCAAACCAATCGTAAAGTTGAGCTTGTAAATCGTCTCCCTTTTTCTTTATACTGTCTAATCTTTTTTGAAATTTTTCTTTTTTATCGGCTGGCGCGTTTTCTAAATCTTGTTGAGCTTCAAGTTCTTTTTGTTTTATTTTAAGACGATCTGCCTTATAGCTTTTTGTCGCTAAATACTCGTAAAACTTTGTTTTATTAGCTTTGTCCATGCCTGCGGAAACTGTACCACTACCACCACCTAAAGCAAATCCAATTAGTCCAGCGTGTATTCCTTTTCTAAAGTATTCAGCGCCTGATTTTTCATCGCCATAAATTATTTCGTCTGAACCTGTTTGTATTACAGATGTTATAGCCTCTTGCATAAACTCACTACTACCACCTTTAAAAGCAGTTTTTATATAAGCTCCAATACCACCAATCATAACGTCTTTGGCTTTGTTTAAACCTTCTTTACCACCACCCTTAACAAGACCACCTAGTTTATTTAAGTATCTACCACCAAAATACTCACCCACAGCATCAGATCCACCATACACAAGCGCGTTGCTTAATATTTTATCAGCTGTTTGATCTGGTCTTTCAAATAAATCTGTATTTAATTTTTCTGCAAAAGCACCACCACCTAGCATAGCGTAACCACCAGGTATTCTACTTACGATTAACGAAGGAAGCGCACCAGCTGTTTCCATCACAAATGATTCAGCGGACTTAGCATAGTCTTCCGCTGTCTCTGCTCTTTGAAATAAATCAATAAAATCTAACTGTTGACCAGTTTCCTTGTCCTTGTGTTTAATAATTGCTTTATCTAAAACATTTGACAAGCCTTTTAATTTTATAATGTTATAAGGATTTGTTTCGTCAAATTCTTCTTTAGAAACACCCGCTTCTCTAGCTGCAATTCTTTTAGCCATGTAAGGTGCGATACCAAGACTAGATATCCCCATCGGTGCTTCAACATTAATCTCAACCATTGTTTCAGCAAAATCACCTATGTTATCAAGAATATCTGTACTACCTTTTAAAAAACCAGCCATAGCTGACAAAGCTTTTCCAGTCGCAGGTTGAGTCTCTTGAAGTACATTGAAAAATAAACCAGCTGCTGATGTGTCTATGTCTTTGACAACCCCACCTTCTTGCTGCTCCAAAGAACCACCTCCTAAACTGGAACCCATAACGTTTGACCCCACGCTCGGAGATTCAGCAACTTGCTTCATTCCCGCGTCTTTATACATTTCCAAAAACTCTTCAAAGTTATCATAACCTTGTGATGTTGCTGATTTCTGTAAAGTATCTAAAGTGTATTGTTTACCTTCGTATTCAAACATATATTATTATTTTTCTTCAGTTTGTTTTGCGTGCTTTTTAATGAACTCTTGTATTTTTGCTTGAGCTCCTGTGTTTGAAAACTTTCTATCCATATTCACAGAAATAGAGTCACTACCATCAGGGCTGGTTATCAATAAATTACCTAATTCACTTATATATTTAAAGTCACCAAAAGGTTTGTACAACTCTTCAAGCTCACCTATTATTTTAGATTTACCTTCTTCAGTGTCAAACCCAGTAGACGTTAACCCTCTAGCTTTTGGAAGTGGTACGGTGTTGTCCTTTTCTTTATTGTTTGGTAATTCCGGAATTAAATCACCGTCTCCATCTTCATTATTATTAACAGACGCTATCCCAGTAGGGTATTTAAGTTTTCTTGAGTTCATTCTTTCGTTAAGTCCAAAATATTTTGATCTTAATATAGCGTCTATTGGCCCATTAACTTTTTCTCCATTTTCACCAACCACTTCTTTGCCAGAAACAGAATCTACGAGCTTATAGTTTCCTGGGTTTTCAGGATCAGGATCAAACCTTTCACCACCCCAAGTATATATCGTTTCGTTATTCGTAGCTTTGTCAAGTATATCGTCTTGTTGTACAAATGATTTATCTCCAAGATTAGTGTTTCCATATATTATTTGACTTCCAGACGCTCCGGTGTTTTTGTTGTTTTTATCGTTTTCCCTTTTCCAGTGTTTTGTATGCCTGTTTTTTACGCCATTAAATATTTGGTCAGCCATTATTTGTTTAGAAGTTTCTAAATCAAAAAAATTATTTTCTGGATTAGTAACAGCATCTATAAAGTTTTGTCTTTCATACGGGTCTAGCACGCCGTCTTTTTTTACTTCCCAAGCGCTAGCGTCAATAGCACCTAGTATTTCTTGATCTAAAGTTTTAGAATTATTAAGCATAGCGTTTAAATTCTTACCACTAACATCGTCATACATCGACGCCACAAAGTCTCTTTCACTCATTTTATCTATAACGTTGCTTATAGATTGTTTAGCAACATCCTCATCTAGATTTTCTGATTGATTTACACTCTTCTGAAGTTTTTCAGTGTTAGCTGTAATAGAATAATTTCTCGGTATAACCATATCGTTATACTCTTTAGATGTTATTGTTTTTGCAGGATATCCTTTTTCATCATCAGCAGGTATATGGAATATAATATCTCCAGTTTCTTCATCTCTACTGGTGTGCGTGTATTTTTGATCCATTATTTGCTTCATAGTATGAGCTTCCTCCATACCTTTAGGATTTGTTGTAAAGTATTTAGACATGCCAGGATTATCACTACCGTCTGCATTTTTTCCTTTTACCATGTGAGCATAGTCTAAATTCATCTGCTTATGGTTTTGAACCCAAGTAGAATGAGCTTGCAACTGCCTCATAGCCTCTCTTCTTTTCTTAGGATCTTTTTCATTAACACCCTCAAGGTATAACTTCTTGAGATCTTCACCAACCTCATCAGTTGTGAAATTATAAAGCTTATCACCTAAAGAACCTGAACTTAAAATAACCTTGTCAGCAGCATTGTCCCACTCTTTTTCAATTGCATCCTGTTTAGCCTTAGCTGCCTCTTGTTCTTTTTTAGCTTTTTCCTGCTCTTTTTTTATCTTCTCTTGCTCAGCCTCATAACCTTTGACAGCCTCACCCATCATATCTGTACCAGCTTTAGTAACTTTATCTAAACCGGAATACATACCAGCGACATTGTCGTAGTTCTTATATGCTGTAGCAGCACCCTTTATTAAATTTGCATCACTTGCATATTTCGCCATGTTTTATATTTTAATTGTAATTCGTGGTATTTGTAATCCATTTAACGCCATCCCACTCTTGTCTATTAGCTCCTTCTCCTTGAATGTCCCCAACTTTCGGTTGCGCTCCACCCGGTGCACCCATCTTCATTCCAGCTGTCATCATTTGCGTTCCAGCACTTGCTATATCGCCAACCGCGCTCATTTGCTGCGCTTTGGCTTCTGCCCTAGCTTGATTTGCAGCTCCAACTCTTTGTTGTGACATGCCAAGCAAAGTACCTGTTTTACTATATTCTAATCCTCTAGCTGTTTCTGCGCCTTGTAATCGCTGCCCCTCAGCGTACACCTCTCCTCGTCTTTCTTGTAATTGTAATCTACTAGCCTCACCAGCTCTTAATTGATTTATTCTACCTTCTTGCATTCCAATACTAGCACTAGCTCTTTGAGTTGCTAATTGACCTTGGTTTGCCATTGTCTGCGCTAAAGCAGCGATACCAGACCCACCGGCGGCACCCTTCATTTGACCCATTATGTTGGCTCTTTGTTGAGCTCCTTGCTGAGCTTCAAATTGAGCCTGCTGTTGGTTAACGGTAAGATCTTCGTAAGTATTTTCTAGATTTTGAAATTGATTTTCTACGCCAGCATTAAGATTACTAGTGTCTAAATTTTCGTACTGACTCTTGTATTTAGCCATTTCTTCTTTAGCTGCATTTTGCTCTGCTATTCTATCTCCTCTACCAGCTAAAGACATACCAAGCTTAGCTAAGCCACCGGCTCCAGCTACACTTGCTCCAATTATTGCTGCTGTCATCGCGAATGCCATATTTTATTTATTTTTTATTAATATATTCTTCATATTCTTTGTAGTTTAAAGCTACTATTTCTTTTTCTAACTTATCAATATCTTGAGTGTTAGAAGGATTTTTATGTATGTTTACAAATATTGAATCTTCATTTGCAAGTATAACTCTTTTAACTCCAGGTGTTGAAACAACATAACATGGAGCTATATAATCTTCTGTTGTATCTTCAGTTGCTACTGTAATATGTCCGGTTAATAAAAACCAAACATGCAAATGTTTGTGTATTGCTCCAACAACCGCGCTACCTTGTTTCATGTCCATTTGTCTAACATACACACCATCTGCAAACGAATGTTTTATTGGTGCTATTTTACCTTCTGTGAGAATATGCTTTCCATCACCCTCAACACTAACTCCATCAGCTATTTTTATTAAATCACTTTCAAGCTTTAGTATTTTTTTTCGTGAGTTTTTAGAAACTTCATTTTTAGACATAATTTAATTTAATTTATATCTAATATAGTCACAGTTTACGCCACTTATTTACTACTTTCAAAAACGCTAGCGCCAATATTAAACAACTCTGCTTTTTCTTTAGAATCGTTTTTAAACGTTACACTAGCATAATAACCTAATATACTACTAAGGTTTACCTTGTTGTCTTTACTAAACATGATAAAGCTTTTAGGGTCTGTTATACTAATTTGAGCAAAGTATGCGTTATAAAGTACGGAGTCCATGTCACATGTAATAATGCTAATAGTTCCATCCCAAGGGATAATAAACGTAATAACACCTATTTTTTTAATATCTTGTTGCCCTGCTGTTTTGTGTGGAGTTATTGTTGCCGGCCAGCCTTGTGGTGTACCAACATCAAGAGTATTGGTAAAATAAGCTATATCACCTACTTGAACCGACGTGTTTAATGGATTTGGGAATTGTAATTGTATTAATGGCATAATATTATTTTACAGTTATAGTTATTCGTTTTTCCGCACTTGTTTTAGTTCCATCTCCAAGTGTGAACAAGATCTCATCACTACCTCTAAAATCAGGGGCCACAACATATACTATGTTGTTTGAAACCACTGAAGCTGTTCCATGAGAGGGTTGTCTAGTTATAGTTGTGGTTTTTGATGCAGAGTTAGCATCATAATCTCCATTTTTTACGTTGATGGTATATGTACTAGTGTTTCTTGGCACCTCTATATTGTAGTCTCTAGCGTTAGGTATTCTAGTAATAACATTATCTAAATTCCAAGTATATTCAACATCTTTTCTTCCAAACTTAGAAAAGTTTACTTGTGATACTAGGGTTACTTGTTTACTTCCACTACCACTAAATCTAAATGAACCACTTACCCTAGAAGTATCGTCGTCAAAAGATAATACCATTCCGTCAGTAGCATTGAATGGTATACCAACTTCAACACAAGCCTCACCTATACTATTAACTTGACTTATTACTTTGTTTACAGTGGTGTGAGTTGAGTACTTAAATTCAATATCTGTATTTTCTGGTATTATAACTTTATGCTCTAGCGTTACATTCTCAGTGCAGTCAACTGAAACTAGTTCTGTTATTGGCATTCCAGGTATTTTTACAACCATACCTGGAAACAACCCCAAAGTATTACTTAAACTAAATTTATTTGTTGCTCTTCTACAAGAAGGAACCTCTAGGCTTTTAGTAACAATTTTAGATTTTATAATCTCTCCGTAAATCCTCATACCAGGAGTTATTTCAGAAGTTATCACACCATCCACCACTCTAGTTGTTCCGGGTTTCAATTGAATATTATTTGTTACCCCCTCACTATCGGGTCTAGACACAACTTTGGTAAATGTACTATTCTTAGTTACCGCTTTGTTAAAATTACCCTCATTGATGTAAAAGTTTCCAGCTATTTCGCTTTCCGACTGTGTAACCACCAATGTGTACGTAGCATCTTGCTCGGTAGAACGTTCGGCTGCACTTGTTTTTGTAATATTAGCTCCGCTTACCGATAACGCAGGTGACGTCTGTGTTGATGAGTTTGTTATAGTTATTGTAGGATCTGGATATTGATACAAAGTTACAGATGGTTCACCTATCTTATAATTTGGAGCAGGGTTTCTTTTAATATTTTCTATAAGTTTCTGTATCTCTTCTTCTGTAGAATTTTCATCTACATCAATCTCGAGCGGTGTGAATGTTGAATCAGCATTAGGAGTTAATATGATTTCGTAATACTCTTCAACTAAACCACCTTGAGCGCTAGTGGTAATATCCGGAAAGCTTTGCTTAAATTTGTAAATACTACTCTTAGGTATTACAATTTGATTTAAATCTTCTTCTAATACACTACATCCACTGCTATCATTTATTTCTAAATTAAATCCAGCGCCTGGAGTACCAATTACTTTGATTTCACGAGAATCTCCTCTAGAGTTTATTAATCTATCAGCGTCTTGTACTTGCAAAGATTTAACGTATGTGTAATCTGGCATATTATTTGTTTTTGTTGTTTAATTTAGTTTAAGTTAATTTAATTATTTGCACAGCCAATAGTGAAGTACCTACACCAAGTATTACCTAAATCATCCTCTATAGCAAAAATCCATTGCATTTGCTTAGAGTCAGGGTCGGTCGTGTTTCCCCAGGAATTAGCTACTCCCACCGGAACTGATCCCATAGAGGCTCCAAAAACTATACCAGCTCCAGCCCACGCACTGGATGCTGGACTTCCAGGGGATATAGAGTATGCGAAAGAATTCGCTCCTGACGCTAAAGAGTTAACGGTTACTGTTACCACGGCGTTATCATCTAAAATATTATTTGGTATACCTTGAGGTAGCGACCATCCACAATACTGACCACTAATTACGGTCACATTATTAAAAATAATTGTAACATCAAAGTTGGCATTTGACCACCCCCACATACTACTATCATAACCAACCATACCACCTCCCATTGGAGCAGCAATGACGCTTGGCGATCTACTACAATCTCCCGTTGGAAAACCAAAACACTCAACAGTAAATGACTCCGTGTACGAGCAGAAAACATCGTCAGTTATAGTGTACTCATAATCCCCTTCAGCTAAATTAGAAAAAGTAATTGTATTCCCAACAAAGTAATCTACCATGTCAACTTGTATAGACGTAGACGTTCCACCAACAACACTAAATAACTCTATTTGATCAATATAACCAGCGCCATTACCAAGGCTAATTACTTCTAGCTCAATACCGCCATCAGCCACGCAACCAAAATTATCAGCAAAGTAAGTAGCATTTCTAACCGCAGGGATTATCACGTGAGGATTAGGTGGGCAAGCAACAGTTAAGCATTCAAGAGGGAATGGTACTTCCACCACGCACCCTAAATCATCTGTTACTCTAGCCGCATACGAACCTACTGCTAATGGTGCTGAATCAGACCAGCCGGGACTGTAATTATATGTTGTTGGGTCAGTGTATACAACGGTACTTGTATTTGAATCAATATATTCAACTGTCCATTCCGCAGCTGCACCCATTAAATTAACCTCAACAGCCGCATCCCCATTGGTGCACCCACCAGCTTGTGTTGCGTCGTTAACATGAGGTACAACCGTGTTTGGAACTACACACATACCAGAGCAAGGAGCATTTGCATCAGCTTCACAAGCAGATTTTGTAGCATAAGGACCACCATCTACCGTACCAACTAAACCTTGGACTTCTGTACAAGAGTGTTGCCCAGAGGCTATTGTCCTTGGATCACAGTTGTCAGATGAAGCAGATGACACGTAGTAATGTATTAAACCGTCTTGGATTGGGGTTGTAACGTTACTAATCCCAGCCGCATCCAAGTTGTCCAAAACCTCTTGTCCCGAATAACTTGTTCCGGAGCTACCACTAACCGATGTCAAGCTTATGTAAAAGCTTACTCCAGAGTTAGTGTTTATCATAAAAGAATAGTTTGCAAGCGGAGCAGAAGGAAAATTGTCAATTGCCCAATCAACAATAGGCTGCATCCAAGATGCGGTATTTGTTATGTCTATAGTTCCGTTTATCAACTTAGGTACGTTATCAACTATAATAACACCAGTACTTTTTGCACATGTTATAGTTCCACTTACTGGAAGGCAATCCCAAGAGGTATATTGGCCTCCACCATCTAGAGCTCCAGCCTCATCAATTCCTTGATAAGAAAATTCATTAGTATCTATATTTCCACCTGTTCCGTCATCCAGCCATTCTGTAGCCACTCCTTTAATTGCAGAGAACCATTTACCTTCTTTATCTTTAAACTCGTGTCTAGCGCCTTCTTGTAAGTTAGTGTGCATTTTATCTACATACCAACCTAGTTTGTTGTAATTATCCCAGTATTCTCCAGAGTTACTTTGTTCGTTTAAACCTCCATCAGAAGTTATTTTAGATTGACTACCTTCGTAATTTAATGTTTGGAAACTTTTAACAGATCCAGGCATTTCGTTGAATAACACCTCTACACTGGACTCTGTGAAATCGCCATAAAATGTATTGTGAAGAGAGTTTGAATGGTGTTTAAATAGTTGCCCGCCTTTAAACGTAAAATAATCATTGTTTAAACTTAAACCATCTTCAAAGTGAAAAGATTTAAAACTAACCCAACCTTTGTTAACTTCAGAGAAAGATAATGTTAGTGGATCTGTATCAGGTGCTGATGATGAGAATCTAGTTCTCCAATAAGCTTCTGCACTAGTCGGAAAAAATACCGCAACAGCGTCTCCTAACGGCGCTACGTCCGTTAGTGATGGGGGTTGGTTTAATTTTATTATCCAAACTCCACCACCTTGATTTATCTTATCAACAACAAATGTTCCCGCTGGAAACCCAGGTCCAATTATATCATCATTTAAACTTATTTGTGATGCCACGCTTCCGGTAACAGATATAATATTTGTTGGCTGATACGGTGTAATTCCAAAGTCTTTAGAATTACCAACAATTTTTCCATCAAGTGAGCTATAATTGTAATAACTTAAACTAATGTTATACTCGTTTTTCTTACCATCAAATGTACCTGCAATTCTGTTGCTACCACTTAAATTATCAGCAAACCAATCTGTCATACCTATTGAAGATATAGGAGTTAATCCGTCTTGTGATAATCTTAAGATACTTCCTCTTGATCTATCTGCAAAATATATTCGGTAAGCGTCAGAAGCAAATGATTCTGGATTCGTTGATATACCATAATCACCAGAAAATGGTATTGTTTGTCCTAATACGTTTTCTGATGCCGTTAAGTTTACATTACCATCGGCATTGAATAAAGCGTCTTTATTAGCAAGTATTTTAAATACCTTGTCTTCACAAAGCGTAACAAGGTTTGTGTTTCTAGTAAATAGTTTTTGTATACTACCATAACTAGGATTTAAGTCTTTTGTAATTTTTTCTGCTTGTATAAATTGGTTTAGATTATTAACCCCACTCATTGAGTTGTATATACCAGAATATATTAAGCCACTAGATTTACGCTCCTCGCTATAAGGTTCTTCTAATACAGTTGATACTTTAGGTCCTTTGTCAATAATAACTTGATTGTAATCATCTCTAATTCTGTTAGATTCAACTCCATTTCCAAATGAATAAGCGTTAAACCAAGGTAAGACTACTTCATAATTATGAGCGTCTGTCTCGACTTCAAATAAAAACCCTGTAAAAAGCCCTGCAGTAGGAACTGTTTTAACCGAGCTTTCTGTTCTACTACCATCAGCTCTAGTAAACATTAATCTTGAGCCTACTTGTGGAACTACAGGTGAGCTGACAGTGGTTAGCATGTTACCATCAATGTCTTGCATAATGACAAAAGCCTCGCCGTTCATACCAGCAAGCGCTTGGTAAAGTCTAATGTCCGTACCACCCGCGGCTGTTTCCAAATCGATCATACCACCACTTGGACCTGGCATCCAGCACGTCACCTGACTGTTTCTTGCTAATTCTACGTGTATAGGTCCAAAGAATTGACCTATTGTAGACTCGTTTAATTCTGTAGGATATATCTGTCCTACCTCGTGGTATATATCTAATCCTATATCTTCTTTAGGCTCTGTCTCCCAAACAGCTGGATTAGTACTAAAATATCCTTCATCATTTCCATCTTCAATATATGTATCTAAAATTTGCCATGTAACACTTCCAGGTGGTGGAGTAGTATCAGTTCCATCATTCATCTTTAATGATGGTATTTTGTCGTTTGTAGTTGACCCATTAAAAGTATAAATACCATCTGGATTATCAAACCCAGAATACATTCCGTCAGGACGAATTCCAGGGGGTAATGTTGTTGGTAGTGTTGCTAGCAGAGCTCCGTTCTCGTCAAAATAGGCATCTGTAGAAGGATCGTTAGTTGGTAAATATCCATATCGCGGAGGATCAGCTGCTGTATCTCTATTACCTAACCCAAATGGTAATCCAGTTACGTCATCAACCTCGTATGTATCTGCGTGAATAGTAAGTCTTCTTCTTCTACTACGGGCTTTATACCAATCCTCAGTAAACATCGGCCATCTGTTAGCATAACCATACTGGTCAACGTTACGGGGGTGATCACCTTCTGCGTCATCAATGGTTAATAATTCAAAACCGCCAAAAGTTGCCGTTGCCAAACCATAAGCGAGTAATGCAGCAGGCATACCACCAATCAAACCGGTAGGACCAACTACTTGAGGAATAAGCGTTCCATAATTTTGGTAAATATCCGATATACCACTTTGCGAAACGAACGCGGTGAGTGGTATTGACCCATTCTGTACCCAATTTCCATCTGGATATGACATGTGTCCAAACCTATAACTCCACCCAACTCCGTAGTCGCTAATTTTAGTATAGTTCCAAAGCTCTGTTCCTAACTTTCCATCTCGCACATCAATTTGATTTGCATTCCACTCAGCACTATTGTAGGTTGTTTTAGTTGGATCGTTTGCTCTAGTTTTATAAACAACACTTCCTGGGTCTTCTTTCCATCTCCATATCGTTCCTGGAGTAGTTATTGAATTAACAAAAGATATTTCATTTACATAACTCTGAGTACTAGACCAGTCTCCAAACCACGATTTTAAGTTATTTAAACCAGACAAATTTATATTACCACCAGTAATATCATCACCAGTACCCGCGTAAGACAAGTGTATAATTCCTTTATTTGTATCTATTCCTTCAGAAGGTACAATATGCCCATATTCGTTTGCTGGAGCATTTCTTAATGTATCTCCAGGCCTTCTACAATCGTTAATCCCTAAGTAGGAGTCTACCCCACATACTTTGGTATTTGTTCCAATGACTTGTAGTTGTTTTTTGGGAAATGGATCGGAGTGATCAGGATATTTTATTTGAAAAGCACTCCCCGCAGTTTTAGGATTTGTTAAAGAGCTGTTGTCATTGTCGTAATAGTGTTTTGTATATTTAAAAGCCCTAAACCCTTCAATTTTATCAATAAACCATCCAGAAGAAGAGCTATTTGCGGAAGGGGTGTTTGCCGCTCTCTCCCAATATTCAAATGCTTCTCCTTTATCCCCTCTGTTAACATCAGAGTTATCATTTTCGTTAGACAAAGATATTTTGCTGATTCCTGAGCCTGAAGAATGACCGGAATCATATCCATACCAATCACCACTTCCCGTAAACCCAGAATAGATTATTTGGTTTGTATTTTGATCATTGTGGTCTGGATTTATATATTGCGCTTGAATAGCGTTAGATACTAAATATTGACTTTGAGCTCCAAGTTCATATCCTATTATATACTCTTGTAGCACAGCGTCTTTTAATATCTTAGCAAAAAATCTACCATCAAATTCAGGCTTATTTACAATTTCTTTTTTTACAAATTCAATCTTACAGTTACCATATCCTGTTCCACCTGGCGCCGATGCAATAGACATGTCAACTCCAAATATTTTTCTAGAGGTTATTTTATAGAAACCGGTAGGATCTTCTGTTATATTTTTAATCCCATACCAACCACTAGCACCATCTATAGAAACTAATCTAAACTCATAATCAGCAGTACCTTCTTCGAATATTCTTTCAACTATAGTGTCAATTGCGGGCTTGTCAACGGTCATAAATGTTCCTTGAGGAGCTGGAAAACCTACACCACCAGTACCAGCTGGTCCACCAATAAGCTCTAAAGGTGATCCAGGGTTAGAAGGATCATCTATGCCATCGGTGAGTTGTCCTTTTGGTTGACGTTTAGTTTTTAAAAATAAAGGAGCCTCGTTGTCGATATCTAGTATCTTGTACTTTGATGGATCAACTACTGCCTCGTTAGAATCGTGTGCTTTTTTAAGTGTTAAGAAATCTCCAGCTTGAACTTTATTTCTTTCAGAAGACGGGAATGATAACCAGATGTTTCCATCTTCAGCTAGATACCATCTATCCATTGCTAAGTTATAATACTCGTTAGATGTCTCCTTAATTAAAAACTTAAAATGCTTAGCCCAGTCTGGTTTTGCATTACCTATCTTCGCTTTTAACTTTGTTTGTAGTGGAGCAGATACTTTTTCAACATGTACAGTATTCGTGTTGTTTTTAGAATTAGAAAACACTGGTGTTTCTCTTCCAAACTCATCTATGTAAATAACTCCTAGTTGATATGTCCTTAATGATTTTATTGTTTTAGCCGAGCGGTACTCGTATGTCAAACCAGCATCAAATTGCTCTGGGATAGTAATATTATCGTCTACAGATCGTGATCTTTGAACAAGCTTTAAGTCAGTTATTATGTTTTTAGAACGAGGTAACACCATTTGAGAACCACCATCACTATACCTAAGTGCTGTTGGGCGTTGAGGTTGATCGTTAGTTAAACTATAATTTTGTAAATAGTTTCCATATACAACTCGATTACCTACTATCTCTTGTGCTAAAGCCTTTCTAGGCACATTATCCCAACCTCTTAATAATTGATTAGCTGGTATTGCAGCATGAATCAATTCTGATTTTACATTTAAATATCCGGTAGTATTACCCCACCCGGTAGTCAACGCTGAAGAGCTGGTAGCGTTCCACTCATCATACTTACCACCCGGATCAATAGATACTCTTTTTATAGTTTTAACAGAATACACTATAGGCGAGTTAGATTCCTTATAAAGGATGTCAATAGACACAACGTCATCTGGTATACTTCTTAAATCTACAAAATCACAAACCCCTAGAGATCTAACGTTATTAACCATTCCTAAATTATAACCTTCTTTAGGTATATAATCGAAATCGCCAGGTAAAAATGCTACCTCTGAAAATGGAGAAAACGCAGAGTATTCTCCGTCACTGTATTTATATCTATATCCAAATCTTGGAAATTTAAACTCGAATAACGGGTCTTCTTGTTTTAAAGTAACATCCCAATTTTCTTGAGTTAAATCAATATTTAAATCCCAACTTATAATCTCTATATCACACGTTCCATTCCAACCAACACCTAGCGGCCCACCTCCAACAATTTGAACGATAATTTGTTGTTTCTTTGAAGTTCCTGTTGAGTTAACAGCCTCCATAACAAGCATGTCATTTAACTTAAAATCAGGTGCTGTATCAAAAGTAATAGATATTGGTGTTGTGACATAACTCCCAGTATTTTGGTCAAAAAACCCAGTTAGATCTGGATCGGTTAACGTTGTCTCAATATCCCCTGGAGTTCCATCCTCGTTTAAATCTGCTCGATTAGTATTCTTCATCTCAAGTCTAGGTGCTGTTTTAGGACCTTTCTTGATGACTGTAATATGTTCTTCTGTTATTGGTCCCACTGATACGTATGGCACCACGGAGGTCATGTCTGGATTTGGTACGTGAAATTCTGTGTGAGTGGAAAAATCAACGCTTCCAATTCTAACTTGAGGAATGTTAATTTTTTTAGGCTCAGAGTTATTATCTGTCCAAAGAAGTACATCTTCTATAATGTTTATACCGGTGATTAAAAATGACTTGTCGAAGTTTAATACCCTATCATTATCACCCACGGGATTTACATTAATAGGGAAAACATCTACAATTATAGGGCTCACTACCTCTGTCTTATAATCATACTCTGCTATTATATCAATTCCACTACCACTTAATAACCAATATAACCTGTCTGTTTTAGAATCTTTAATACTACCTACACAGTAAAAATCACTTAAAGTTCCTCTGGGATTTATTATAGTAGAAGATAAATCAATGTTACCTAATATGTTTTGCAATGAACCGACATCAGAATTGTCAGAAGTACCTACCTGTGCGTTCATCGCGTCTCTATACTCTCCATTAGGAACTAACCTCTCGTCGAGGTCTTTGTTCATTCTCCCCGACTGCAGTCTATGATTTAAATCCGGCATGTATTAGTGTTTTATTTGTTTCGATTTACCTCTTAAAATTTGAGTAAGTTCTTCTAACTTAACGTTAGAAAGCCTTAGCTTTGCTTTTCTAGTTGTAGCAAATCTTTCTTTTTTATATCTATTGATAACGTATTCTGGAACATCAATTCTAGCGGATAAACACCCGTAAGCTATCCACTTGTACATTGCTTCTTCAGCAAACTTATGGACAACCATTTCTTCTGTAGTCCCGTGTCCGTCACTTATATATTCTAAGATTACAGTTTTTCCAGAAATATTAGAGCTAAAATGAATTTTTCCAGCGCTACAATCCATATAAAAAGATCCGTTAGCCTGAGCGTGCTGAGGATCTAATCCAAATCTAGATCCATCCATTGGCCAGTAAGTATCATCTTGATAATCATCTTGGTTTTCAGATGGTGTTGTTGATTTGTAGCTAGACCAAGTGTCTGATATTGGCTCGTAAGATACAAAGTTAACGTTTCCAGAGGTTTCTGTAGCAGTAGCATTTGTAGATGTTGTGATCACAAGACCATTAACATCTATAACGGTTGTACCTACAGCAAAGTCTTCGTGAGAAACTAACATACCAACCTCAATGCTAGTTGTACTAGTAGCTGTAATCTTATCATCTCCAGAAGTCCACGTTAAACCAGTTAACACTAAAGAGTTTGCCTCTTGAGCTAACAGATCAGGTGGATTTGAAAAACTCAATGTTTCAGTACCAGTATAAGTTGCTCCACCAGCTACAGCTACTGTTATTGTAGTTATTCCGCTAACAGTTGAAGTTGTTTCAACCGTAGTTGTGGTAATATTAGGACTAGACACGGTCATACCAACTAATATATTAGTATAGGAAGCATCAAGCACAATAGTACTACTTCCGCTAACTAAAGTTCCAACTGCTGTTAAATTATAATCACCAGCACTGTTCTGCAGAATAGCTTTAGGGTTTAATGTTTTTGATGTAGGATATATTATGTGTTTTATGCCAGAAGAATCTACCCAAGATAATTTAATGTAGTTTACATAATCTTGAGGTAATGGCATTGTTAAAGATGGTGAAACTTCTATTTCTTGAGACTTGCAAGATTTTAAAGTGTCAAAACTTAACTCTTGTAACGCTCTGTGAGCATGAAAACTAACATCAGCTGCTAAAGTTTTTTGTAATAACTTACCCTCGCCAACATACACGGCTAAGAAGTTATCAATAATAGTTTGTAATGATGTAACTTGGTATCCACCAAAGTTGTCTCCATCGTAATAAGCTTGCTGTGATTGTGTTAATGCCATTTATTTATTGTTTTTCGTATTGAATTTTCTTAGCATCTTCTTGAGCTGCTGTTTGTACTAGTCCAACTTTATTGATTACAATACCAGCTAATTCTAATATTTTAAATACTAGCTCTGTTTCTTCTGAAGCGTGTAGTTGAAAGTCGGTGGCTCTACTCGCGTTGTATAAAGCTTTTTCAGCTATAACGTCATAACCCCACTCAACTTTTATAGGGCGAGTTATTATTTCGCACGTAACATTTGATATCATCAAACCTTCGTGATTATACACTTCTACATCAGAGCCCGGCATGTTGCTTTTGTGGTACACTGGGTTTTGCCTTAAACCCATCATGTGAAATTCAGAACCTAGATAATTTCTAATTTCATTCATTTCAACATGCTTCGCCTCGTAATTCATATTAGTAGCAACATCTAAAGCAAATATTCTACCTGTTCTATAGTTGTCTGGATATGTTGTACCACCTCCTAAAGTCTGTACATTAGTAAACTCAGCTAACTTGTTTTCAATTAACTCCTCCATATCAGAAAGAGATGTTTCGTCAGTGTCCCTTCTTTTAAATTGATCTAAGTCATAAAAATACTGCTCAAAGATTAACTCTTGAGCTTGATTTGCTAATAAGTTAAACTCTAAAGGCGTTATATAGCCTCGTTGTTCTTTGTTGGCTAATGCCAAAACTTTTTGGTATACAGTATCTATGAATATCATTATGTTTATTTTTTATAAGGAAAAGCTTGGTTTAAAGCTTGTCTTCTTTTGTT
>Ga0209337_1001407_pt1 | contig 18264 bp, 6 predicted proteins | sample LinPmetageLP53_FD_184044 | JGI IMG/M metagenome (GOLD analysis project Ga0209337, IMG submission 184044) | Marine viral communities from the Pacific Ocean - LP-53 (SPAdes) (version 2) | ecosystem: Environmental > Aquatic > Marine > Oceanic | place: Pacific Ocean | collected 2010-02-08 | reverse complement strand
ACAGACGAAGGAGTAGAAATCTATAAGTCTATAGATAAAAAACTATAAAAACAGGTAATACTAATATAGGGCTCGTTAACTCGGGCCTTTTATTATAACAAAAATAAAAAATGGCAGTAAACATAAATACAGTATATCAAACAGTCTTGTTTATATTAAACAAAGAACAACGAGGTTATGTTACACCTGCTGAATTTAACAGCTTAGCTGTTCAGGCTCAAGAAGAAATTTTTCAATCATATTTCCCTGACGGAAATCAAGTAAATCGTCAAAACCAAAGAAACACAAATAACGATACAGAGTTTTTTGATATGTTTAAAGATGTTTCTTATAAATTATATCCATTTGAAAAAGACGCTTTATTCACTTACAACGCGGCTAATGACGGATTTATATACACAGGCGTAGGTATTATATATAAGCTTGGTGAAATTATATCTACATACAATACCACAAGCCCTACTTATAATTCTATAACTCAATTAGCTAGTAAAAGCGACTACTCTCAAATAACTAGGTCAAAATTAACAACCCCAACGATTAGCTACCCTATATGCTTTACTACAAACGCGATTGTCGCTCCTGCAACTACAGGTCAACTTTTAGTTAAAGTCTCTCCTACACCAAACGTGTTAAACATAAACTGCTTATTCAAACCCTTAGATCCGGTTTGGTCTTTTACTACAGGTAGTCTTGGTCAATATATTTTTACAAACCCAACTCTTGCTGGTTCTGCATCTGTAGATTTTGAATTAGATATATCTGAACAACCAAATATTATAATGAATATACTAAAATATTGTGGTGTTATTATAAACGATCCTACAATTATACAAGTTGCTTCTCAAGAAGCTCAACAAGCTTCAATTAACGAAAAATCATAGTAAAAAATGGGTTTAATAACTGAAACAAATCAACAATACTACCAAGGTGCTCAGCAGTTTATAGCTGACGGCGCTTCAGGCTCTTTTCCTACAACTTTTGATACTAACTTAATACTTGGTTCTTTTGATCCAACAGACGTAAACTATGCTTTAAATAACTTTAAGCTATTTACATCAGCTACAGGTTTGCCTGGAAGTTTCTTAGAATATATAACAACGTATACACTTGTTAATAATGCTATAGTTATTACCCCAGTTCCAACGGTTGGAACTTACTTTGTAGTTCAACTTAAATCTTTAGATGGCGGCAACTATGGAAATGGTGACGCTTTTGGCACAACTGTTGAAAACAACTATGGAAGCTACGAGTATATTAAACTTTCAGACGCTATAGATAACTTCATGGTTGGTTACGTAGGAGATGGAAAGCTAATACAAAATGCTAAAAAGTCTGATGTATTATTTTTTGCTAAAAGAAGTTTACAAGAATTTAGCTATGACACTTTAAAAAGCGTTCACTCTCAAGAGCTTACCATACCGCCTAGCTTAAGCGTGGTATTACCCCAAGATTATGTTAATTATGTAAGAGTTTCTTTTATAGACCAACTTGGTGTAAAAAGAATTATATACCCTGCAAACAATTTAACTATAAACCCATACGAAAATCCTATTCAAGATGCTCAAGGTGTTCCTACTCAAGATAACTTTGGGGAAAACCTAGAAGGTACATCGATAACTGAAGAGCGATGGGCTAGAGCAAATGACAATTTACTAAACGGTCAACTTCTTAACAATATAGACGAAGCTATTGATTTTCAAAACGCTTACGGATTTGAGGGTAGCTGGAACTGGGGTAGACAATACGGTCTTGAGCCGCAGCTTGCTCAAGTGAATGGCTGGTTCACGTTAAACGAAAGAGAAGGCAAGATGTCTTTTTCTAGTAATTTAGCAAATAGACTAATAGTATTAGAGTACATCTCTGATGGCTTAGCACATGACGTAGACACTAAAGTACCTAAACTAGCTGAAGACGCTTTATATGCGTCTATATTACATTCTATAATATCTACAAGATCTGGTCAACAAGAGTATTTGGTTCAAAGGCTGCAAAAAGACAGAAGAGCTAAACTTAGAAATGCAAAAATAAGGTTATCTAATATTAAGCTTGATGAAATTGTTCAGGTAATGAGAGGTAAATCTAAATGGATTAAACATTAAAATTAAATGGCTGAAGTTAAAAATACTTTTTTAAAGTCCCGAATGAATAAAGGTTTGGATGACAGAATATTACCTAACAATGAGTATAGGAATGCTGTCAATGTATCCATAAATAAATCAGAAGGAGATGATATAGGTTCTTTACAAACGGTTTTAGGTAATGAATTAAATTTTGATTTTACTACTTTACCAAATGTACCGACTGATGTTCAAGTTATAGGTATATATCCAGACGAAACAAATACTACTGTTTATGCGTTTCTTACAAATAACACTGGAGAATCATATGACCAATCAAAAAACAATTATGTTGTTTCGTTAAACGTAAGCTCGGGTAATAGTTCTATAATACTAGAGGGTAACTGGTTAAATTTTTCAACTCAATTTCCTATGTACGGAATAAATTTGCTTGAAGAATTACTTTTTTTTACAGACAACAGAAATCAACCTAGAAAAATAAACGTAACTAATAGCTCTAGTTATTACACGGAAGAGCATCAAATATCTGTTGCTAAATACTATCCGTTAGATTGCATAGAATTATTTAAAACAAGTGCGGATACGGGCGCTGTTATTGATGTGCCAATTTCAACAAGCACTGCCGTAGTTGATAGTGAAATAATTACTCTTGTTTCACAGCCATCTAATTTAATACTTGGCTCAGGCGTAACCGGAACAGGTGTTTTACAAAATACATATGTAACAGCTGTAGGCGTGCAAGCTGCTGACGTATTACCTGTTTTAACCGCTAATCAAATAACAGTAAATCAAAAACAAACTTTAGCAAGCGGGACTGCTCTTACTTTTTCAAGTGTAGAAACCACAATGTATGACGTTGTTAATCAGTTTCTTCCAAATGGCCCCCAAACAACAGAAGATTTTAACATAGCCAACGCAGGCAGTGTTTCTGCAACTACTGAATTTAACGTTGCTTCACCACTTAAAGGTTACGAGGATATAACAGGTTTGAATATATACACATACGATTCTACTACTGGTGTTTATACTATAATAAACGATTCTGCAGGTAATCCTGCTGTAATTTTTTCTTTTCAAAGAGATGCACCTAACGGCATAAAAGTAACGCTAGCACAAGCAATAACGGCAGGCACTATTGCAGACGCCGCTGAATTATATTTTGCAACTCGTAATCCATATTATGATTCAAGTTATTTAGGAGATCCAGATTATTTAGAAGATAAGTTTGTAAGGTTTTCTTATAGGTTTAAGTTTGATGATGGCGAGTTTTCTCTTATAGCTCCATTTACACAGCCTGCTTTTATACCGCAACAAGATGGTTATTTTATATATACATCAGACGAGCAAAAAGCTTCAAGAAGTACTGAAGTTGCTTTTATGCAAAACAAAGTAAATAAAATACTTTTACAAGTACCATTACCTTGTTCAGCTGCAAATTTTCAAAGTGAATACAAAGTAGATGATATTGAAATACTTTACAAAGAGTCAAATTCTCAAGTTATAAAAGTAATTGATTCTATACCTGTAAATTTTACTGCCGCGGATACGGGTTATTTTTATGAATACGAGTATGGGTCCAAAGATCCTTATAAAACACTACCTTCTAAAGAAACAGTTAGAGTTTATGATAAAGTTCCTGTAAAGGCTTTAACTCAAGAAGTTATAAGTAATAGAGTGGTGTATGGAAATTATCAAGACAAGCATACTCCTCCTGGTTTTTTAAATTACATAGCTACTAGTGGTGCGAAAGGCACTTTCAATCCATTGTTTAAACAAGAAAGTAAAATTGAATATCCAAATTCTACATTAAAACAAAATAGAACTTATCAAGTTGGCGTAGTGCTAGCCGATAAAGTAGGTAGACAATCCACCGTTATATTATCCGAAACAACAAATGGAGGTGTTATTAGCTACCTGGGGTCTACTACTTATTCTCCATACAGAGACGAATTTTCTAATCCTCCTGTTCAGGATTTTGATGGTAATTCGTTAAAAATAGATTTTAAAAGCGTTATAACAGCTACATACCCAGATAGTCCTGGTTTATACAACTCAGATGTTTCTAGCGCTAGCTATAATCCATTAGGTTGGTACTCTTATAAAGTAGTAGTTAAACAAACAGAGCAAGATTATTACAACTCTTATTTACCAGGTCTTCTTGTTGGTTATCCAGAAACTCCTAATAGAGAAGAAAATGAAACTACACATATTACATTGATAAATGATAATATAAATAAAATACCTAGAGATTTATCAGAAGTAGGTCCAACGCAGAGGCAGTTTAGAAGTAGCGTTGAAATATTCAATAGAGTTTCTGGAAATGGACAAGGAGATGGAGCTAGTAATGTGCTTTTTAATCAAGCTTATTTTCCAGCTAGAACAGGTGATGTAGTTTCGGCTATTGGCACTGTATCAGATTTATTTGATACTTCAGCTACTGCATCAAGCTTTTACGATCAAGACTCAGATCCTCTAATAGGTAGAGTAAGTACGAATAAATCCTTTATTGGTTTACAAGCAAATATAAACGGATTAGTAGTATATGAGGTTGAACCTCAAGTTTCACTTTTAGATATATATTGGGAAACGTCAACTTCTGGGCTAATAAGCGATTTAAACACATTAATAGAAAATCAACCTTCACCTGGCTTTGCTTCAATCAATTGGAATTTTAATGGCATAAATGAAAACAATGTAGCAGGTGACAACATTGTAATTGACTTTTTTGCTCAAGACATTAGCAGTACGCTAATAACAGATACAACAGTTTCTTTTTTAGTTGAAGATGGAGCAGGCAATGATATTAGTGATAAATTTGAAGTTGTTGCCGGTACAGGCGGCGCTAATTCAGGAAATCATACTTTAAAATTAATAAATAACAATCAAGGTTTTACAAACAAGCCAAACTTGGTTTTTCAAAACCCAAGTAATTTAAACAACTTTACATTTTTTATAACTTTTACAGACAATAGGCCACTTCCATATCCACAAGATGAACTTTTTCCAAATGCCACTTTTCAAGAAAGCGAAACTTTAACCAACACTTTAGCGGATTTAGATCCTAAAAGTCCAGCTAGTCCACTTTTGTTTACCGGCGCACCTAAAGAATTTTCTTCTTCTCAAGTTGAAGCTTTCACAGGAGCTAATGGATCTAGTACATTTTTAACAACTGGTCCAACAATTATTAAAACCGGCGGATCAACGGCTGTAGACTTAGAATGGTACTTAGATAATGGACAGTTAAGTGTTGATGGTGGTAGTACTTTTAGCTCAAGTCCAACAGTTGTCGATACGCAAAGCTCGCTATCTGGAACTCCTTATTTCTTTTTAGTTGATGGAGCAATTGACGGTCTTCCAAGTCTAAATCCAAGCACAAACCTAAACACTAATTTTACAGACTTAAATAGACAAGTAAATATACCTGAGGCTATTTATAAATTTGATTTAAACATAGAAGACGCAGGCAGTGTTACATCACAAGAGGTGCAATACACGGTAATATCCACTGTAATACCTCCATCAGTTAATCCAATTTCTGACTCAATAACAGCCTTATCCAGTACTTTTACAAGTGTTGTTGAAGTGCCTTCTGGAAATACACCAGCTAAAAAGTTAGTGGTTACAACAATTAATCAATCAAACGGCCCTCAAACAACCTATGACAGCGTTGTAACGGTTACTATTCCAGGCGAAACAAGTATATCTATAGCTAATACAGGTATAGGCACCCCGCAATCAGGCTCAGAGGATTTGCCTGTGCCTTACAGTGGAACTGTAACAATTCAAGGTGTAGTTGGAGCTACTGGACCTACCCCACCCACAGGCTATCAAGTAGTAGTTAGTTTAGGATTAATAGACGTATAATATAAATTAACAATAAAACAAGTAATTATAATTACAAATGGCTTTAATAGAAATCAAATACTTTAATAGTTTCGTTCTAAAAAGAACAGTTGCGCGAAACGCTAGACTTACTCAACCAAGTGATACACCTAGTCCTTTGCGAGTTTGGAATGGATCTTTTGGTATACCTAAAGCTATTGGAGGGTTTGAGCAATCAAGTGATATATACACGGACCCAACAACTGGTTTAGAGCTGCCATTATGGATAGTAGAAGAGTCTAGAATAAAAGCAGGTTATAACAACACAAGCACAGACTATGGAGTAAGAGCTTATATAGTAGAGGAAGAAGCAGATGCTGTTGATAGGTTTAATTCATTAATATACTCTGGAATATTTAATTCTAGAACAGGTATAAACCAAACCAATGTGTTTTCAGTAGGAGAAGACATAACTAGAAGTCTTAGTCCATCTGATGGTGGTATACAAAAGCTGTATGCTGAAGATACAAATCTTACTATATTTCAGGAAAGCAAAGTATCAAGAGCATTGATAGATAAAGACGCTATATATTCAGCTGAAGGTGGAGGAACTGTAACTTCATCAAATCTAGTTATTGGAGCTATTCAGCCTTACTTAGGTAACTACGGAATGGGTAATCACCCTGAAAGCTTTGCTACTTATGGCTATAAAAAATACTTTGTTGATACTTATCAAAACACTGTTATGAGATTAGATCAAAGCGGTTTGTTTGAAATATCAAATTACGGAATGGATGCTTTCTTTAGGACTCAAATAGGTCAATTAGATAGCGCTGGCGGGAAAGGAAAAATAATCGGCGGATGGGACATATATAATAAAGAATACGTTTTATCTATACAGCCATCAGACGCGTCTTTACCTAAAAGCACATTGTCATATGATGACAGGATTTCTGGTTGGACAAGCTTTTATAGCTATGTACCATCAAATATTTTTAGTGTAAGAAATAATTTTTACACTACAACAGGTGGTTCTGTTTACAGGCATTATTCTCAAGCAGCACAACATGGTAATTTCTATGGAACTCGAACGCCTTCTTCTGTAATCTTTGTATTTAATCCAAGTCCAAATATTTCAAAAGACTTTTTAACTTTAAACTATGAAGGTAGCAATGGTTGGCAGGTAGATAATATTATTTCAAGTGAAACTGGTCCCGGCACTTTTACATCTGCAAGTGATTCTGTTTCAGATTTATCTCAAGGTAACCCAACGACTAACCCTACTATATGGAGTTATGATCAAGGATCTTACGATAACTTTAATAATGTATTCCCAGCTGCATTGATACCTCCAATAAACCACGCGGGATTTACTAGAAAAGAAAATAAATATTGCTCTAACATTATCAACAGCACACCAGCAAGCGAAGGTGAAATAATTTTTGGTAAGCAAATATCTGGAATAAAAGGTTTTTTTACAACAGTTACAATGTCTACAGACAACGTTACAGATGTTGGAGGGTATAAAGAGCTGTTTGCTGTTTCTTCTAATTTTAATAGATCTAATGGATTTTAAGTAATAGCACGAAATAAACTAAAAAATAATAATATGAACAATAAAAATATAAAATTATGCCAATAGGACCAGGAGCAATAATAGGTGGAATAGCTTCTATAGCTGGCGGTATTTTTGGTTCAAGCGCGGCTAGAAAAAGAGCCGCAGCAGCAGCTAGAGAAAGAAAAAGATTACAAAGAAAATTAAATCAATTAGAAAACAGTAGACAAGCGATAATAAATCCCTATTCTGGGGCCGAAAACTTGTCTAGCTTAGCAGTTGATCTTTCTGACAAAATTAGCAATCCATTTGCAAACTTAGGAGTTGCAACTCAAGCGGCTGAAATAAAAATAGAAGAATCCGATATAGCTTTAGCTAATACATTAGACACTATTAGAGCTACGGGGGCAAGTGCCGGTGGAGCTACAGCATTAGCCCAGGCGGCTTTAAAATCAAAACAAGGAGTTGCAGCTAGTATAGAGATGCAGGAAAAGTCTAATGAAGACAAGAGAGCTGCGGGTGAGCAACAAAAACAACAAGCTGAATTAGCGGAGGCTAGAAGACAACAAAACATTCAAATGTCAGAAGGCCAAAGAATGCAGGGATTAGATGCTGCTGGAAAGCAGTTTATGTTTTCTACAAGAGAAGGTCGTGAAATGCAACAATTAGATAGAACAGCTTCTATGCTAGGCGCTTCAAGGCAAGCAGAAGCGCAAGCGCAGTCAGATCAAACAGGTGCTCTAACTGGAATGTTTGGGTCATTAGCTGGAATAGCTGGAGGAATGTAGTCGGTAATAATAAAAATTAAAAATGGAAAACAAAAACTTATTTCAAAACCTTTATTTAAAGCAATTTAACCAAAGTAACGCTATTGCATATAATGAAAGATTTGTTTCTGGCTCTAGCGATTACAATTTTCAGCTGTTAGACAATGCTTATAGGAATGCTGGTAGAACGTATGCTAAATTAAAAATAGCTATAGAAACAAATAATTGTATATCAGAAGATTGTGCTTTAGAGTTGACGGGAATAAAAAACTTAGAAGAATCTCCACAAGCTTCTTTAGATTTTTTATCTTCACTTATAGCGGAACTTAGTGTTACGGAAGAATCTAGTTTTGATCCTAACAATAATTATAAATACACGGCTGCTAATAGTTTAATGAATGCTAAACCTGGGTTTTCAAAAACTGACGGATATCAAGCTTATTTAGATTTATTACCCGACGGTTCTCAGCAGATAGTTTTTTTAGGACCTGCTTTTGAAACGCCATTAGTTATTAACAACGCTGCTTTAAATGCTTTGCTTGAATCAGATACTTCTTTAGTTGTGTCAACTCCAGACATAAATAAAGACATGCTAAGATTGTTAACAGAAATTGGTTTATTTGCTCAAGAAATGATAGGTGATAACGGAGAGTTAACTGCTGCCGCTAAAATCACCGAAGAATATGTAATGATGAATACAGACGGTTCGTTTGATTATGAAATTATAGATTTAGGTAATGGCAAGGGTAGAAATGTACTTAAGTATGACCTAGAAAAAATAAAAAAGAAAGTAACTCCGTTCATAAACGCTGAGGTTGCTGGTTTAATGAGCTCTGAGCAAGACGTAATTGCAGCTTGGAACGTTTATATATCTAAAGACACAAGTGTTGAAGAGGACGCTCAGATGGCTCAAAACGCTAACGCTGGTGATGCTAGTTGGATCTACGAACTAGACTTACCATTACAACAAGACAAGAAAGTTTTATTTGAATCAAAATACAAAGAATACTTTATGAATAATTATCTAAAACAATTTACAACTAACCAATTACCGACGGTTAAGGAAGATGCAGCAGTGTTTGATTTATCGGAAGCTAAGAAAGCAAAGGCTCAGAAATTTTTAGATGATAACAATTTAAATTAAATTAAATGAACGAATTACAATTCTACACAGCATCTATTCCGGATTCAAACCCTAATAAAGCCGAGCTTATTAGACAATGGAAAATAAAAAATAAATGGGGTCAGCAAAAAGTTAAAGAAGTAGTTGAAGCTCCTGTTAAAGAAGTAAAGACAAACGGTGCTGCGGAAACAGATGCGGCTGTAGTACCGACCCCGGAAGCATCCGAGAGTTCAGATTCTGGAAGTGGAAATTTAAAATCTTCTCTGTTTGAAAAAAGTGATTTTCAAAATTCTTACGAAAAACAAGATAAGCTAAATAAAGAGTACGAAAAAAACAAAGCAGATTACGAGGCTCAAATGCTTAAATTGAATAAAGTTTCTAAAATAGACGAAATTTACTCTCCAGGAGATGGCTATAATTATAGATTTAGTATTGACCCTGAATCCAATACTTTAAAGTACGAAGCTAAAACAGTTGAAAGCGAAGAGTTTAAAGAAAAGTCTGGTATAGCGGCTTTTAGCATAGCTAATATGCTTGGTCATTTAAATGAAGAAGAAAAAGAAACTTTAGCTGAAATAAATGCTCAAAACAAAGCTGAATCTGAAAAGCAGAAAAAAAGAGAGCAAGAACTGTTACAAGCTAAAAAAAACCAGTTAACAGCTATACCTTTAGTTCAAGAAGGTGTTGTAAAAGATGTTGACCCTGGTATTAGTTTTAGTAAAAAAGCAAACTATTTACTTAAACAGTTAAGCTTAAACAGTGAAGTGTCAACCTTAAAACTTGAAGGCCGCGATACTAGAGCGTACAAAGGAAAAGTAGAAGAATACATAAATAGTGGCATGACCAAAAAAGAGGCTGAGACTAAAGCTACAAGCGAGTCTAGTGTCGTAGATGCTTCTTATGATGTAATTAGGGATAGTACAAATGATATAATAAAAGGTTTAAAAGGATATACCGATCAAGAAAAAGAAGACTTTAGATCAGTTATTGATTTAACTAAAAAACTTAGTAAAATTCAAGATAAAGTACAAATAAACGCTAGAATGATAGCTGCTAATCCGTTTGGAACCGTACCTACTACTGATGAAACGCTTAAAGAAGGTGATTATAAAAACCTATCTGACCAGTTAGACGTTTTAAACAAAAAATATTCAAAAACACCAGAACAGGTTGCAACACCAGAGGCTTTAAAGGATTTCACAGAACAGTTTAACACTCTTCAAGGTAATTACGGAAGAGGTAGCGCTAAGACTAATGAAGTTATTTTTAATCAAACTATAAATGGTATAGTTAAAAACGATCCTTTTATAAAAGCTGAACTATTAAAGCTTCAAATAATCGCAGATCAAGAAATTAAAGATTTTTCTGCAGAACTACAAAAAAAATACGATACATCTACAGTAGAAGGAAACAAAAAAGCAACTGAAGAGTTGCAGCAGTTTGCTAAGTCTTTAACTCAAGATAAACTATTACAAGGCGATGTTTTTAAAGAAAGGTTTTCTCAAATACAAACAGTAGGTTTACAAGCTTTGCAAGGAATAAACATTGAAGACGCGGAAAGAAACTTGCTTGCGGCTAGAATGCAAGATCCTATCTTTGCAGCTCTTGAATCAGCTAGAAAAACACCGCTTCTTCCAGCAAGTTTACTTATTGAAGGGTTAATGAAAGGTGGTAAAAGATTTCAAAACGCTATAAATGTAGTTCAAAAAGACCTTGCAGCTGACGGAGCTAGAGACTCTATAAATATGCTTTCATCTTTAGAAAAAGCCCTAGAGTCTGGAGAAGTAGATTTAACAACTAAACTTTCTTTCAACAAAGGCGGTTTTATGACTGTTGAAAAAGCTTTAGACTATTTTAAAAAAGCTAAAAACTATGATGAAAAAAATATTGTAGAGCAATTAGATGATTTATCTGATATAAGTAAAGATTTAGGTTTATATAGAGAAATAGATCCAGAAGATAGCTGGTTAACAAGAACGTTTCAAACTGTAGCTGAATCAGCGCCGATGATGGGAGCTGCTTTAGCGGGTACTGCTGTAACTTATTTAACAGGGGGTACAGCTAGCGCTATTATAGCACCTGTAGCTTCTACGTTAGGTACAGCTGCGTTATTTACGCAGTTTTACGGCGATGCATGGGAAGATACTTTTATGGAAGGAGCTAGAAGCGAAGCTAAAAGTAAAGGTATTGATCTAGATAACATAAGTAAAGAAGAAAGAAGAGATTTTTTACTACAAGCTTTGCAAAGTGGTAAATATGATAAATCAGCAAACGCAACTGCAACAGCTGCTTTTCAAACCGCTACAGAAAAATTTGGTTTTTCAAAACAAATGTCAGCTGCTTCAAAAGCTTTAGGTTTAGGTAAAGAAGGTATTACATCTTTAATACAAGGTCAATGGAAACAAACGGGCAAAGCTTTTTTTAGAGGCTCGTTAGCTAAACTTGAATCTGCCGCAAGTGAAGGTGTAACAGAATGGAGTCAAACAATTATTGGAGACTTAAACAGAGGTTTTGCTTACGGTAAAGGAACTGATTTTGTTAATTTTAATAGCGCTTGGAAAGCGGCTAAAGCAGGTAGTAGCGCTGGGCTTTTGATGCCAGGTGGTGCCGCTATAATATCTCAAACTAGAGTTGAAATTCAAAACTTGTCTAGAAAAATAGCTATACAGTTTGTCCCTGACTCAGATTTTGGGCAAGCAAGTTTGGTTGCTGATAACTATTTTAAAGCAGCGCAAACAGAGTTGAATCAAAGATTAAAGCTAGGGGTTAATCCAGATGGCACTGAGTACACTATTCAGCAGCATCAAGAAGACACTAATGCTTTAGCTAGCACGTCTAATGCTTATAGAAGGATTCCAAGCACGGCTAGTACCGAGGTAAGAACAGAGCTGCTTGACTTGATGGTTAAAAGAGATAAGTTACAACTAGAAATCAATAAAGTTAATGACTCTGATTTAACAGCGTTGCAGCAACTAGAATTAAACTTAGTTAAAAATGAGATAAAAGAATTAGCAAAAGAAGCTTCTGCTCCTGTAGGAGTTAGAACAGATGCTAGAGCACTTAGAGAAGGAGCTAGTGTAGCTATTGGTCAGTTAGGGGCAGGTGTAGAGCGAGTTAGTAATACAAAAGATCTTCTTAGTAGTATTCTATCTTTAGAAGCTCAAGGAATTAAAGTTAATATAAATAGAAATGAAAAAGGAGAAATACTTCCAGCAAAAGAGCAAGACTACGGTATATTTGCTAAAGTACCTGACGGAAAAGGTGGCTTTGACATACAGCTAATAATTAACGATGTGTCTGCGAAAGCCGATGGTCTTTTACCAGCAGATAAGCATGAGCTATTACACATAGCAGCCATGAAAATGGATGATGCTTCAAAAATAAAAATGGGTAGTGATATATTAAACTCATTAATAAATGACTCAAACATACAAGTAGACAGAAAAACTAGAAGACTTCTAGCTGCTTACAAAGCAGATTTAGATAAAGGAATTATTACAGCAGCTGACTTTTTTGAAGAGGTTATGGCTGTAACTAGCGACGGTTTGACACCTGACTCAAAAACAGGTGTATCAGCTATAAGAGTAAAAGACATAAGTAAGTTTAAAGCTATTGCTCAAAAAATATTACAAACAATAGGCTGGAGGCAAAATTTTGCTGATGGTCAACAAGCTATCGATTTCTTAAAAGAATTTAACGCGGACGTGCTAAAAGGCGAAGGTCTTTCAGAAAGTGTATTGAGCAGGTTTGATACTAAAACTGACACGGGCATTGAAACTAAAATTGAATCAAGTAATTCTAAACCAAGCAAAAAAGACACAGGTGCTATAGCTTCTACTAAAGTTCAAGAAATATACGACACACAAGGTGAAGCTGGAGCTTTTGACATTATAGAACAATTTAAGCCTATAGTAAGTAGAATAGTAGAAAAAAGAAGTGAAGCACCTAACTTTGATCGTCAACTTTTAACAGACGAAATTGAAACAGGTAAGCGTGGAATATTTGATTTAATAAAAGAATACAAGCCAGAATCGGGTGTGCCACTAGCTGCTTATATAAATAAGTTTTTACCAGCTAGAGCTATTGAAGCTTCTCAAAGAGTTTTAGGCGAAGAGTTTACTGTAGACGTTACGGAAGCTAAGGGCGTAATGGCTGAGGAGGTTGAAGCTGAAGTTGCTACAAGAACTACTAAAAGAAAAATAAAGCCTAGTTCACTGATATCCAACGATGCCATAGGTAAGATCAAAGAACAAGTACAAGAGAAGATTAAAGGCATCGATCCTAAAAATCTAACGTTTAAAAAACTCGGCGACTTAGCTCCTGAAATTATTGCAGCTGAAATTGGTATACCAGTTAAAAAACTTACAGTAGCTACAGCTAACCTATCAAAAGGTGATGCAACTGCTATTCAGCAATTTGTCAATAAGAACGCAGATAAATTATTAAAGATATTACCAGAAGGAGCAGTAGTAGAAGCTGCGACAGAGAAGCTCTTAGGTACATCTACTGGAGTGCCAAAAGGATTACTTAATGCTTTTTACACTAAACAAGCTAGATTAGGTAAAGGAGCTGGACTTGTTCCGTTTAAACTAAACAAGGGAATTAGTAAAGCTGATTTTTTAGAAGCATTTGGTATTGTTGAAGGTAAGAAAGCTGAAGGGTTTGACGCTAGATCACCACAAGCTCAGGCTTTAAAAGGTATTGCTAGCTTGTACGGTAAATTAGTTACAAATGAAATTGTAAGATCTGATACAGATTTAAGCTTAGAAGCTAAGCAAGATGTTGCAGCGGGCAAGAATAAAGCTATGGCTAGTAAAAGAGACGCTGGATCTCAATACAATGTAGATTCAAATGTTGTTAACGCAGGTTACAAACCTATAAAACCTGGGGTTGAAGGTGTTACTGATTTAAGTAATTTCCTTGTCGATGATTTAACTAAGGTTTTTGGAAAAAACGCTAGCTTATTCGCGGTTGCGTCAAATTTAGCGGGTGCTGGAAACTCTTATATAGGTAGCAAACCAACTAGTGGAGCTAAAGGTAGAAAGTTTTTGTTTATAAGTGATGCTAATAAAACTAAAAGATACATAAAAGAGACCAAAGAAGCTTTAGAGTCTGGAGAGCTAGGAGATTTAAAGGTAATAAACAATACTATAAGTGCTTTAGAAGGTTTAGACGCTATATCAGAATCAGATTTAAAAGCTATAAAGCAAGCTATATCTAGTCAAACCATAAAAAACATAGAAGGTAATCTTAAAAATAAATCACTACACGACAAAGGTGTTAGACTTATTATAGAAAAGCTTGCTAAATTATATAAATTAGATCCTAAAAACATTAGAGGTATAGCCTCTATAATATATAATCAAAACGCTAATTATAGTTTTGGTAGAAAAATGGCAGCGGTTCTTGGTTTAGAGCAAGGTATAGAACCTGGTTCTAAATCCTGGGAAGAGCATGTTTATCAATTCGGCAATTTTGCCAATAGAACACTTGAAGCTATATCTAGCGATAACCCAAAAGTTCTAGATGGCTGGATTAAATGGGTTAATGATAATTATTACCAAGAAGTTACAGGCAAGGAAACTCAAGCTATAGTAGATGCTACTTATTTTAAAGATGGTATTACATGGAAAGCTAAGTCTGAAGAACATCCATATCTTAATGAAAAACTAAATGAAGCTTTTAAGACCGGCGATTTTAGTGAAGTACCTCCTGCGGATATAAGAAAATACAATGAATACTTTGCGTTAAATCCAAACAACAGATCTATAGATGGTGTTTCAGACGCTGCTAAATATAACGTAGAAGTTGATGCTAAGTTTAGAAACAACTTAGACGTTCAAGCGGAACAACAGAAATTAATATACGAGCAATTCATAGGTGAAACTACAGCTGAGAAAGCTAAACAAGATATTAAAGTATATACGGAGTTAGCAACAGGAAAGTCAATGGCTTCGAAACGTGATAGCGATTTAATTCCGGACGCTATAAAGTACGACAGGCCTATAACTGTGCAGACAGCTATAAACGCTTTAGAAAAAACCGATAAAGCTTTAGCAAACGGTAGAAAACTAGATCAACCTGTTAAGAAAATTAGAGTGTTTGATTTTGATGATACATTGGCTAGAACTAAAAGCAATGTGTTATACACAATGCCTGATGGAACTACAGGTAAAATAGATGCTGCTACATTTGCTAAAGAAGCAGGTAACATGGAAGCTGAAGGAGCTCAATGGGATTTTTCTGAGTTTAGTAAAGTAATGCAAGGAAGTAAAGGACCACTATTGGATGTGGCTAAAATCATAGCGGACAAACGTGGAACTAAAGATGTATTTGTTTTAACAGCAAGACCTGCTAACGCAGCTGGACCAATTAAAGAATTTTTAGCTAGCGTGGGATTAGATATTCCACTTGCTAATATAACTGGATTAGGTGATGGCGCTCCGGCGGCTAAAGCTGGGTGGATTATGGGTAAAGCAGCCGAAGGTTATAATGACTTTTACTTTGCTGACGATCACACAGGAAACGTTAAAGCAGTTAAAGACGTGCTTAGTCAAATCGATGTTAAGTCTAAAGTTCAATTAGCAAAAGCTAGTAAAAGACAAACTTTTGATACTATCGTAAACGACATGATAGAGGATTCATCTGGTATTGAAACTTATAAAAACTACTCTGCAGCTAGAGCTAAAACAGTTGGCGCTAATAAAGGTAGGTTTAATTTCTTTATTCCACCTTCTGCTGAAGATTTTACAGGGTTATTATATAAAATGCTAGGTAAAGGTAAAAAAGGTGATGCTCAAATGGCATTTCTAAAAGCTAACTTGCTAGATCCTTACGATAGAGCTGAGTCAGCTGTAACACAGGCTAAGATATCTGCGGCAAATGATTTTAAAGCTTTAAAGACAGAACTAAAAAGCTTACCTACAAGCTTAAGCGTGCCAACAGGTATTGGAGGATTTACGTATTCTCACGCTGTACGAACAGCTATATGGACAGCTCAAGGTATGGATATACCAGGACTTTCTAAGAAAGATATTAAAGAGTTAAATGACTTTGTGCAAAACGATCCTGAGCTTAGGGTGTTTGCTAATGAATTAATCAAGATACAAAAGGGTAAACCTTATCCAAAACCAGGTAAAGACTGGCTAGGTGGTAATATTACTAGCGATATTATAAACGATATTAACAAAGTTAACCGAGCTGAGTACCAGCAAGAGTGGAGAGAGAATGTAGACATTATATTTTCTGAAGATAATATGAATAAAATGGAGGCTGCGTACGGAACTAGATGGCGCGAAGCTATAGAAGATTCTCTTCGTAGAATGAAGTCAGGTAGTAACAGACCACCAGGAGGCAATAGAGCCACAGACGGCATACTAGATTGGCTAAACAACTCTGTTGGTGCTGTAATGTTTCTTAATACACGTTCCGCGTTATTACAGACCATCTCTGCGGTAAACTTCATAAACTGGGGTGATAATAATATAGTGAAAGCAGGTGCAGCTTTTGCAAATCAAAAACAATTCTGGTCTGATTTTATGACTCTTATGAACTCTGACTACTTAGTTGAACGTAGAAACGGTCTTAAGATTAATGTAAGTGAATCTGAAATTGCAGATGCTGTAAGAGATTCAGGCAACAAAGTTAAATCAGCTATAGCGTTTTTACTTAGTAAAGGTTTTGTAATGACTAGATTTGCGGATAGCTTTGCTATTGCAACCGGTGGTTCTACTTTTTATAGAAACAGAGTAAAAGCTTTAGTAGCTAAAGGTATGGAGCAAAAAGCAGCGGAAGCACAAGCGTTCTCTGACTTTAGACAGATAGCAGAAGAAAGTCAGCAATCAAGTAACCCAAATAGAATTAGTGCACAGCAAGCGTCAGCTGCTGGTCGTGTCATATTAGCCTGGGCAAATACGCCAATGCAATATGCTCGTATACAAAAAAGAGCTGGTCAAGATCTTATAAATGGTCGTGGAGACTGGAAGACTAATGTATCTAAGATAGTTTACTACGGTGCTATTCAGAATTTAATATTCAACTCACTGCAACAAGCAGTGTTTGCTTTAGGGTTCGGTGAAGATGACGAAGATAAAGATGCTAAGAAAAATGATAAGATTTCTAGAGTAGCAAACGGTATGATTGATTCGCAGCTTAAAGGATTAGGTATTGGCGGCGCGGCTGTTTTAGCACTTAAAAGTACTTTGATGGAATTAGGTAAGCAACATGCTAAGAAAAGACCTGAGTATGACGAAGCTGTATTTGATTTATTAAACTTCTCTCCACCGCTTGGATCTAAGGTTCAAAAAATAAGAGGTGGTCTTAGAAGCTTTAGCTGGAATAAGAAAGAAATGAAAGAGAAAGGTTTTAGCTTAGATAACCCGTCTTATTTAGCAGGGGCTCAAGTAGTGACTGGTCTTACTAACGTACCTCTTGATAGAGTAGCAAAAAAAATAAACAACGTAAGAGGCATAGTAAATGAAGAGTCTGCGCTTTGGCAGAAAGTTGCTTTAGGTCTTGGTTGGTCCACTTGGGACGTAGGTCTTGGTTATTACGGAGGTTTTGACGCAGCTAAAGTTCTTACGCCTGAAGAAGAGAAAGTCAAAGAAATTGATGACATGAAGAAATTAACTAAAACTAAAGAGCAAGTTGATATGCTATTAGATTTAGGTTTGTCTAAGAAAGAAATAAAAGCTTTAGGTAAACAACAAAACAGAGTTGAAAAGATAATAGAATTACAAAACGCAAAAGCTGAACCTAAAAAAGAAGCTGAAGTTAAAAAAGAAATAAAAGAAGAAACTAAACCCACAAAACCCGAAACAACTCCAAAGCCTAAAGTAAAAACCGTAAGTGCAGAAGCTAGACTTAGAAGACAGTTTGATTCTATTAAAGATGAAAACAAACCTGATCAAGTAAAAA
>Ga0209337_1001406_pt1 | contig 18265 bp, 16 predicted proteins | sample LinPmetageLP53_FD_184044 | JGI IMG/M metagenome (GOLD analysis project Ga0209337, IMG submission 184044) | Marine viral communities from the Pacific Ocean - LP-53 (SPAdes) (version 2) | ecosystem: Environmental > Aquatic > Marine > Oceanic | place: Pacific Ocean | collected 2010-02-08 | reverse complement strand
ATGTAAATTATATTGGATACAAACCTAATGAGTATATTTTAGAAATGATGCCTAACTATGATATGTTTGTTTACCCAAGTATATTTGAAGAAACTTCATGTGTTTCAGCTTTAGAAGCATTAGCATCAGGGGTGCATGTTGTTACAAATAACTTTGGTGCCTTATATGAAACCTGTGCTGAGTGGCCAGTATATGTTAATTATTCTACTAACTACGAACAAATGGCTAAGGACACTGCGGCAGCAATTGATGTTGCTTCTTCCTATTTACATGAAAAATTTATGCAAGATCATTTAGAAGAACAACAAAAATTTTATAAAAGATTTTACAGTTGGGAAAAAAAAGGAATAGAGTGGACTAATTTTTTGAAAGGAGCTATTAATGAAAGAAACAATAAATAAGGATACGTATCAAACTTTAAAAGAAGTTAAAGTAATGGACCCTTACGAAAAAGCTACTCTTCCAATGTGGAAACCGGACACCGGACAAACGACACCGAAGACATCTTTATTTGTTGCAACTCCTGTACACAGTGAATGTTCAATACATTACACACAAGCATTACTAGAATTACAACAAATATGTTTTAAAGAAAAAATAAAAATTACATTTCAATTATTAAAATCTTCTTTAATTACTCAAGGTAGGAATTTATGTGTTTCTGGTTTTCTAGAATCTAACTATAGCCATATGCTTTTTATTGATTCTGATATTTATTTTAATGCAAAAAGTATTATTGAAATGATAAAAAAAGATAAGGATATTATTTCAATACCTTACCCACTTAAGACTATAATGTGGGAAAAAGCCATGGAAAAAATTAAAAACAATAGTATTAAAAATGTAGATGATTTAAAAAAATCATTTAATTCATATCCTATGAGAGTAGAAAATCACAAAGACATAACTCTAGATAACGGAGTTATAAAAGTTACTCACAGTCCTACTGGTTGTATGTTAATTAAAAGAAGTGTCTTTAGTAAGTTAATTGAAAAATACCCAGATAAGGGTATTGTACAAAAGACGGTTATCAACGGAGAGTACGTAAACAAACCGCATATGTGGAACTTTTTTGATTGTATTCATGACCCAGAAACAAAAACCTATTTAGGTGAAGATTTTTCTTTCTGTAAACTTTGGAAGGATATAGGGGGTGAATGTTATGCTTATGTTAATGACTCAATCATTCATGTAGGCGAACATCAGTATGAAGGTTCGTTTATGGACGAGTTGAAACCTGCCTAGTAAAATGGTATTATTTTAACTTTAAGATCTTAAAAGGAGAATAAATTTATATGCCACATCCACTAGCAATTGCTGCTGCATTATATGGCGGATACCAAGGATACAAAGGAGCTAAAAAGTCAGGAGCTTCTGGAATAGGAAGACTTTTTGGAGCTGCCGCAGGAGCTTATGGTGGTTACAATTTAGCAGGAATGTTACCTGGTGTATCAGCATCAGCACCAGTGACACTAGCTGGAGGTATACAAGATCAAAGTATGTTACCCCCAGGAATGAGAAATTCTATTTTAAACTCAACGGTTAAACAAGAAACTGCAAAACAATTTGGTTTAGAAGAATTAAAACAAATGATGTTAATGAAAAAAGATAATTCTGGATTTGATCCTTATAAAGTTTCTGGATTAATAGCTGGAGGAAGTTATTTAGCCGGTGCTTTTGATCCACAACCGACAGACATATATACACCTGGATATAATATGGGTTATTTGGATCTTAAAAATCAAAGACCTGGCTATACATACATAGACCCGGACACCGGACAAGAAAAGGCATATGAAAAAATTTACTCACCAGAAGAAGCAGGAATAGGAGATCCAAGAATGGGTAACTATCAAATGAATGTACAAAGATTAAGAACGGGTGGGATAGCTTCTATTAAAAAATTTAATGAAGGTGGTGTTAACTATCTTCCATCAAAAGTTTCACATGACGAAAATGATGCTAACAATTACGTTAGAGCAACAGGTTATGTAGAAGACGGAGAAGGCGTAGGAGATAAAGACGAGGATACAATGTTAGCTCAATTAGCAGACGGAGAGTTTGTAACAAGAGCAGATGGAGTATTAGGTGCTGGAATCATAGCTGGAGCAAATCCAAATAGTATGAAAGATATGAGAGAAAAAGGTGCCGAATATTTCTATGAACAACAAAAAAGATACAAACGTGTCTTTGATTTATTAAAGGATAGAAATGGCAACAGCAAACAAAAAACAAATTAAACCTTTAGTAAGTATTCTTCCTTTAGAGCCTAAAGATATTGAAAGATTTTGGCCGTTAGCAGAATTTATGGTTACAGAAGCATTAGCTTTTTCAGGAAAATATGCAGATTCTTCTTGGGTTTTAGAAGAATTAAAAAAAGACATGATGCAGTGTTGGATTATGTTTGGATCAGATGAATTTGAAGAAAACAAAGTATTTGGTATTTGTGTTGGAAGAATAGGTGTAATGCCTAATTATAATCAATATGAAATTGTTATATGCACAGGTAAAAGAAGAGAGCTTTGGGAAGATAATTTAATTAAAGCAGTCACAGATTTTGCATTAGTTAATAAATGTAAAAGAATGAGTATAATGGCCAGACCTGGTTGGGAAAAAATTTCCAAAAAATGGGGATGGAAAAAGAAACACGTACAACTAGAGAAATGGATAGGGTAAATATATGAGTTTTTTCGGAGGAGGAGGAGGAGGATCGCAACCAGCATCTCCAGCAACACAAACACAAATTGTTAGAGAAGCACCAGGTATTGAAGAACGAAAAATAGAGTTGATGGACATTGCGAGACAAGTCGCACAAAAACCTATTAACTTACCAGACTATCAAGTAGCTGGGTTAGGTTCTTTAGAACAACAAGGTATACAATCAGCACAAACTACAGGTGTTGGTGCAGGGTCAGTTAACCAAGGTATATCAACTATTCAAGGAGCAGCAGCTCCTGTAGGTGCTCAACAAATATCACAATATTTAAATCCTTATCAATCTTATGTTACTAATGAAATTGGTAGACAGGGACAAATGATGCAAAACAAATTAGGGGCTACAGCTGTAGGAGCAGGAGCTTTTGGTGGTGGTAGAGAGGGAGTTCAACAAGCAGAACTTCAAGGAAGAATTTTATCTAACATGGGTCAAGCACAAGCTCAAGGTTTTAACACAGCTTTAGGTGCTGCTCAAAACCAACAACAAATAGGTTTAAGAGCTGGTCAACAGCTTGGACAAATGGGTCAATTACAACAACAAATGGCTCAAGGAGACATTCAACAACTGATGGCTGCGGGTGGTGTGCAAAGACAACTAGCACAACAAGTATTAGATGCTCAAAGACAATCAACTTTACAACAACAATACGAACCTTACCAAAGAGCTGAGTTCTTATCTAACTTATATGCTGCAGGACCTAAGTCTTCTTCACAAGTTACAATGGGAAGTGCTCCAACACAAAGTCCGTTTGCACAAGCAGTTGGTACTGGTATAGGAGCGTTTACAGCATTTCAAGGAATGAAACCGCAACAAAGTACTTAGGAGATTTATGTCGCTTAATAAAGTTTTAAACAGACCTATGTTTCGTAAAGAAGCTCTTAGAAAAGGTGTGCTTAAAACTATTAATGCAAACGTAGGAATTATGGTAGGACAATCGACTGGTTCACCTACACCAAGAGTTATTCCAGGACAGGGTGTTTTTTCACCAGTTAATACACAAAGATTTGGTCCACCAAAACCTACTAGAATGCAAAATTTTATGCGAAACCCAATAGTAAGATTCGGTAAAGGAATTGCTAATTTACCCGCATATGGCGGATACCTTGCAGGTGAAAAAGTTGCACAAGGTTTAGGTATAGAAGACCCTGTTGGAAAAACAGCGTTTGGGTTAGGTGGAGGTTATGCTGCTACAAGAGCGTTACCTGCTTTAGCAAGTTTAGGTTTTGTACCAAGCGCTGTTATTGGTGCTAGTATTTATGGGGTAAAAAATAGAGTTGATGCAGGAATTGCTTTAAGAAAAAAAATTAATGCAATGTCTCCTGCAGAGAGAAAAGCTTTTGAAATAGAACAAAGAAATAAAGCATTTAGTTACATGGATGTAACAGACCAAGAATTATTTGGTAAGTTTGTACCAAAAGGACCTAAAGAATTTGAAACAAAAAGATCAGCAGCACCAAAATCAGGACCGGGTTCAGGAAGAACTGGGTTTGGAAAGAAATCAAAAACATTAAAAGCTGAAGGCGACCTACTGCTACAGGACAACGTAGCTAATTCAGAGGATATAGCTGATTTAGATGCTGTACAAGAAAATTCATTAGGTGCTGGAACTCCAACGCCTCCAGGTGAAGATGGAATTACTAATTACACAAGCACTTTATCTGAGGATAGAGAAAGAAGAGAAGCAGAAGCTTTATTAACTGCTCCAGAAAAGAAAGCACAAAAATCTGAAAGCACGGCTCAAGGAACTAATGAAATAGCATTAGGTGGCCCATCGGACGATGTAGAATTTAATAAAACAATAGCACTTGCTAAAAAATACCAAGAAGAAATATTTAAAGGTGAAGGATCACAAGCTAATCTTGTATTCCTAGCTAATCTTGCTTCAGGATTATTAACAGGAACTACAGCTAAAGCTGGTATTGGTGGAGCACTTGAAGTATTTGGTCAAGCAATAGGCCCTGCTGTAAATAACTATGCAACAATAAAATTAAAAGAAGGTGAGCTTAGAGCTCGAAATAGAGAAGCATCACTTAACGCTGCAGTAGATCATATGAAATTTGTTAATGAAAATGCTGTAGAAGATAGACCTGATAGAACAGGTGGAATAATTCAAATTAGAGGAGCTGATGGTAGATTAAGAAATTACAAAGGATACACTTTAAAAGATGGAACGAAACAAATAGCAGCAGGTATTGGCGCAGATGGTAGAGAAACATTCGTACCAGTAAACCAAGGAGGACCAATTGCTGATAGTGAAGGTAAACTTATTGGTCAGTATGAAAACTTTTTAGAGCAAAACAGTGTAGACAAAAGATTATTTGATATTCAAGACGTACTTGGAAATAGATACAACGCACTATCGGTTACAAGGGATGTATTAAAAACATTAAATCAAATTGATCAAGATGGTAATAAAGTTAAAGCCGGTGCTGGATTACAAATTGATCAATTTACTAGAAGATTGAGTGGTGTTGCAAAAGAAGTTTTTGGATTTGAAGTATCTGGAATGTCCTTAGATGCATTAGAACAAAAAGTTTCTGAACTTCAAGCTGATGAATATGCTGCAATTGATAGAGATCCAGATTTAAGTGATGAAGGTAAAGAAGCAGCTAAGAAAAATTTAGATAGTAAAAATTTAATTAAACAAGCTAAAGCTAGATTAAAAAGTAGAGGAATGCTTTCTGGTTTATCTAGAGAAGAACAAGAAAAACTTGCAGTACAAGAAGTTACACTAACTTACGCATTAGCAAACACATTTAAAGATCAAGATAGACTAACACAAAGAGATGTTAACGCTGCTAAAGAAATTGTAAATATATTCTCATTAGGTAGATCTTCTAAGGATGTTAGGGCATCTATTGAAGCTATTGGAAGACAACTTGAATCAGATATTAGAAGACAAGAAAGTTTATATACAGTCGCAGGCGGATTAGAAAACACTCTTAAAGATTTAAGAAGATTAAAAAACTTTGAAGTATTTGAAGGTGAGGGTGGAGTTACTTCGCAACTGGCAGAAGATTTAAGTATTGAAGAAATAGAAAATATTATTGAAGGGATAAATTAATGGCTACAGTAAAAGAAATACAGGATCAAATTAATAATAATACTTTTGATCCAAGTAAATTAAATGCTAGACAAAGAAAAGCAATAGATGAAGCTATTAAAAGAGGTCTAATTACAGGTCCTTCAATGAATGAATTACAAACCGAAAGAGCTGGTGCTGCAAAAGACGTAGCAACCATGGATGAGGCTGTAAAAAATCCTATTGGTGTAAGATTACAACAAACAGGAAGCTCTTTAGATGGTAGATCAGAAGCAGTGCTTGCTGGAGATCTTATAGGATCAATTACACCTTATGTTATGATGAGAAAAAAAATATTTAGTGCAGCTAAATCAAAAGTACCTGGAGATAAAAATACAGGTTTATTTGCTAGAACCAAAATGTTTAACAACTTTTCAGATAAACTAACTGCAAAACTACCAGGAAGATTTAAATTACTAGGTGGCCTTACAAAATTACTTGCAAAAGTAGCAGATCCAACTATCGGCAGAGTCTTAGCTAGTCCTCTTGGAAAAGCAGAAATGATGTCTGTATTAGGTGGTACTGCAGGAGCAGGAGCAGGTTCAGTTACTTATGACATGTTGAATGAAACTGTTGGAATTGCTGCAATGGATGCAATAGCTTCTGACTTAGAAAACATGAGTCCAAAAGAAGTTAATACAGATATGATGGCTAACGCTGCAGATTCTATGTTTACAGCTTTAGCTTGGAACGCTGGTGCTGCAACATTGACACCGGTAATTACAAAAAGTTTAGGTAAAATTGGAAGATTGGCTATTGGTGCTAAATCAAAAGATGCAAAAGAATTAGTTAATATCGCAAGAGACAGAGGTGGCTTACCTGTTCCTATAGTAATGACTGCACAAGAAGGTGTAGGTCTTTTAGGTGGTTTTGCTGCTAAATTTTTTAAAGTTCTTGGTATAATGCCTTTTATTAATGGTATTGGTAAAGAAGCTCTTCAAGGTGCAGAACAAGCAGCGGGTAAAAATTATTTAAATAATGATGTTTTAAAGTACGGTCCATTAGTTAAAACAGGAATGTTATCAGCAACTATTTGGAAACAAGCAGACCAAGCTTTCAAACAAAATTCTAATTTAATTAACGCAAGTTACAAAGCTTTTGATACTTTAGCGGATACTATTGGTAATCCAAAAGTTATTCCTACAAGTCATGTAAAATTTATGGCTAAAAATTATGTAGAAGAACTTTCTATGAAATATCCTGGTTTAAAATCATATGCACAGGATGCTTTAGGTGACATAGACATGAAAGAAATTGCTAAACTACAAGGAACAGGAGATCCATTAGCTTTATTTTTTAGATACATGAATGGTATTGATGATTTTGTTACACCTAAACAATACAAGGGAATGATGGAAACATTAAACAGAGCTATTTCAACTACAGCCTACGACAATATAAGACCGACTTTGTGGTCTATAAGAGAAGCACTTGAGAATGATCTTAATTCATTTGGTGGAGCAATAACAAAGGAAACTTTTTTAAAAGATGATGCAGTAAAAGCTGCTTATGAAACATTAAAAAAAACAAACCCTGCTGCAGCAGAAGCAGACATGGCTCTTAAAATAAGCGAATCAGTAAAATTAAAAGATAAACTTTATGGTGCAAATGATACCTTTTCTACACTAATGAACTTTTATCAAAATGCTAATTTAACGAAAGTATTTAGAGACTACAACGCAACAACATTTACAAATAAAGCTTTAGCTGGAATTGGTGGAATGCAAAAGAAAAAAGCTCAAAGATTTTTTAATGATGTAGCTAATGATGTATTTACACGTGGTGACACAGATGCAGTTTTACAATTAAAACAATTATTAGGAGCAACTAAAATAGCATCAAGAAAAACACCAGGAAAAGGTATAGGAGTTACTAAAGGTGGTGGAGAAGCATTATTTAATGCTGCAAAAGCAAGATGGATGTTTAACTCATATATAAAAAGTTTTGATTCAGCTGCTTCTCCTGCGGGTAGATCAATGCTAGATGAAATCATGGAAGAATCTACTGTTAGAGCTGGAATAAATGGAACTGTAGATGTAATGGAAGCAATGGCTTTGAAAGGAGAAGGTACTGATCAATTTTTAGATTTTAGTATTAATAAAGTAAAAACAGGAAATAACATATTCGATGCAACTAAAATAAAATTTAGTCCGAAAGACACAGCAAATTTTAATATAAATAAATTTATGAGAAATTTAGGAATAAGTGACATTACTGATGATGTAGCTAAATCAAAAATGACTGAAATTTTAGGAGGACCAGCACAAGCAAAAGAATTTGAAAAGTTTTTAACTTACATGAAAGCAATATCCGATACACCAATTGCTGATACATCAACTTTCATGCAAAGAAGATTACAATTAGGTGGTCTTAATTCTTTTACAGGAGCTTTAGTTCTTGGAGGTTCTGCAGCTATTAACCCATTTGCACCAGCATTATTTATTTTACTTGGAAGACGTGCAGGTCAAATACTTTCAGATCCAGTAGCTATGAGAGCTTTTAATGATGCATTAATGCCTGACGAACAAATTAAATTATTGATGGGTCAAAAAGTTGGTAATGGTGTGCCAGGCGTTCTTGGTATTGGAAGAAGATACTTTAAAGGTAGAGATATACAAACAGCAGCAAACGTTTTACAGTCACCAGGAGTAGTTGGTAGACTTGGTCTTACACAAAAAAGAGAAGCATTTGCAAGATTGGTTAATTACTTAAGAGAAGGTGACGCTGATATTCCAAGAGTTGACCCTAAAACCGTAACACCAGAAGAAATTACTGAAAGAATGGGACAACTACAGACTTCAGTTCCTTCACCAAATTATAATAAAGAAACAGTTCCCAAAAATACTTTTGAAACTTTGTTCGCACAAGACTATTCTGGTACCTCAGGTGACCTGCAAACTGATAATAATGCTGTAACAATGTTATCTACAGCGACACAAAACGAAGCTATGGTTAATGCTGAAGAAGCACCGATTGAACAAGAAGAAAAAATGATTATGGCTGACCTACAACTTGAAGATCCAGTAGCTCAAGCTCCTACAGCACCAGTACCACCGGCTACCGGACAAGTAGATCCACAAAAATTTGCTGCTCTTTTTCCAGATGATAATTCGGGACAAGCCATCGCAAACAGGGGAGTAAGACGTGGCTAGAAAATCTGCAATAGATAGAATAGATAATCACGAAAAGATTTGCAGGTTAATGCAAAAGCAGACTTTTGAACAAATAAAAGAAATAAAAGATAGAATACTAAGATTAGAAAAAATGTTAATGGCGGCTGGTGGTGCGATTATTCTGGCTTTAGTAGCAAATATGATGTAACAAAGTTTACATGAAGTTAGTAAAGAAGTATCCTTACAAACATTACAATAGATTCTCAGACACAACAGGACGTAAATATTTAGTAGATAATATAAAAGTACCAAGTGTAACAACCATACTAGGCGCTACTAAAGATAAACGTTTTCTCGATAACTGGAGACGTAAAGTTGGAAATGCAGAGGCAGATCGTATCATGCAACAAGCATCAGCTATTGGAACTGAAATGCACCAGGTGCTTGAATATCATTTAACAGGTCAAGGTTATTACAATGCTATGGAAGAAGGATCTAAACCTAGAATGATGGCCAAAACTATTTTAGATAATATTAAAATAGATGAAGTTTGGGGTAATGAAATAAGTTTAGAATATGAAAACAAATTTGCAGGTACTGCAGATTTATCTTGTGTTGCTTATGGAAAACCAAGCATTGTAGACTGGAAACAATCTAACAGGCCAAAAAAAGAAGAATGGGTAGATGATTACAAGTATCAACTTGGAGCTTATTATTTAGCGCATACTAAAAATTATGGACCAATAGAACAAGGAGTAATATCTATTTGCACTAGAGATTTAATGTATCAAGAATTTAAATTAAACGAATCAGATTTAAAAGAATACGGAGATAAATTTTTAGAAAGAGTAGAACAGTTTAATAAACTTACAGCAGCCAACTCTTAAGATCTTCTTCACCTAAAGTTTTAGCAGCAATTTGACCTTTACTGGTCAAAGACTTCATGATAGCTTCATCTAATGTACCTCTGGCTACAATATCAATATAAACAACAGTACCTTTTTGGCCCATTCTATGAGCACGGTCTTCTGATTGCATACGCACTTCTAAGTTATAGCTGTTACTATAATAGATAACAGTATTGCAAGCAGTAAGAGTGAGACCAAAACCCCCGGTAGTAGGATTACCGACCAAAAAACGACATTTGTCATCTTTTTGAATACGTTCAACAGCAATTTTTCTATCTTCAACACTAACTTCTCCATAAATACTCACAGTAGATTCAGGGCCGTATTTATCTATTAAAAAATTTTTAATTTCATGTATATTATATAAATAATTTGCCCAGATAATTACTTTACCATCAGTTTCTTCAAGAGTCTCTTCTAATGCATTTAATTTAGATGTATGAAGTTGAATTATTTTACCATCATCATTTTTAGTAAAACCATTACACACTTGGTGCAGTTTAATTATTTCAGTTAATTTATTAGAGAATGATATAGTACTATCCTCAACAATTGCTAAAGCATGATGTTTAAGTCTTTCATATATTTTTTTACCCTCACCATCTAATTCTATGTATCTTTTTGATCTAACTTTTGGTTTTAAGTCTAAACATTGGTCTTTACGTATTCTTGTTGCAAATGTTTTCATTTTTTCCTCTAATTCATCAAGTCTTTTGTAGTATTTTGGTATAGAAATGTATCTTCCTGAACCAACGGGTATATCAGTCATCTCAGCATATCTGTTTCTAAAAGCCAAATAACTGTGAAAACCTAATAATTCTGGACTTAAGAATGCACATTGTGTAAATAAGTCTAATGGAGATTTTGTTATTGGGGATCCTGTTAATATACGCTTTATATGGGATATTTTTCCTAGTGATAAAATGTTTTTTGTTCGTTTTGCTGATCGGTTTTTTATTGTGGTTGATTCATCCAGTGCTACAAAATTTAATTTATTTTTAATAAGATACTGCGAGCATGCTTGAAAACCTCTTTTTGTTGATAAAGCTTCTACATTAATTAAAAATATTTTTAAATCTTTTGATTCTTCTAATTTAAAATAATCTTTAGGTTTATCTATATTCCATTTAAATATTTTATATTTTAATACATCTGGTAAGTGTATTTCAATTTCAGATTCCCAGTTAGTGTAAACAGATTTAGGTGCAATAATTAATACAGTTGTAATTTTTCTTTGTAAATAAAGATAAGCAATATTATCTATAGTTACTTTAGTTTTACCAGTACCCATTTCCATAAAGTAGGCCCAGTTATTTTTCTCAGCCGATTCGTTTAGTGCATTCCGTTGATGCTCGTACGGCTTGGTCTTATAGGGGTATTTCCACATCTTAAAAACTTTTTATATTTTTTTCTTGCAAAGATCAAATGAATAATTTAAGACCCCTGCAGGAGGAAAATATGGAAAAGTTAGATATAGAAGCAATGTCTAATATAGACATTAGTCAAGATAACGTTAAGTCAATTACAGATAAATGTAACGACTATAACAAATTAAAAAAAACAATAGATCAAGAAGAAGAAAAATTATCTCTTTTAAAACATAAAGCTAGAGATTTAGAAGAGAGAATAATTCCAGAGATGATGCAGGAGGCAGGTGTATCTTTGTTGAAATTAAGCGATGGTTCTACTGTAGAAGTAAAACCATTCTATGCAGCAAAAATTCCTGAGTCACGTGTTGAGGAGGCCTTTGGTTGGTTAAGAGGTAAGGGGTTCGAAGATATTATTAAGAACACTGTAACCGCTTCATTCAACAGAGGACAAGACAACCAAGTCTCTGAATTGATAAAAGTCTGTGAAGATCACGGATTCAACTATAATAAAAAAGAAAAAGTTGAACCAATGACTTTAAAGGCCTTTGTTAAAGAACAAGTCGAAGGTGGAAAAGAACTACCTTTTGATCTGTTTGGTGTGTACATCGCAAATAAAACGAAAATAACAAATAAATAATAGGTAATAATATGAAAATAAAAGACGAAAAATCGAACGAAGTATCGGTTAAACAAGAAGCAGGTGTAGTTGCAAATGTTGATATAGAATCATTTGCAGACGCAGGATTTGATAATGTAGATTCTAAAAGTTTAGCATTACCATTTCTTAAAGTTCTAGGACAGTTATCTCCTCAAGTAACTCAAGGTGATAGTCAGTTTAATGCTGATGCCAGACCTGGGATGATTTATAATACAGTTACTGACGAGTTATATGATGGTGCAGGAGGGATTACAGTAATTCCTTGTTACTATAAGTTGGAATACATTGAATGGAGAGATAGAGAAAAAGGTTCTGTTGCTCCTGTAAATGTATATGCAGCTGATTCTGATATCATGAGTAAAACTACTAGAGGAGACGATGGTAAGGATAGACTTCCTAATGGTAATTATATTGAAGAAACTGCTTCACATTACGTAACAGTAGTTGAGCCAGAAAAATCATCTACTGCTATGATTACTATGAAATCTACTCAAAGAAAGAAATCCAAAAAATGGAATTCAATGATGATGTCTTTGAGACAGAAGAAAAAAGATGGTAAAGGTTTTTTTAGACCAGCACCATTTACTCAAGAATACTCACTTAAAACTGTTTTAGAAAAAAACAATTTAGGATCGTGGTATGGTTGGGAAATCGAACACTTAGGAACTGTGGGGAGCGAAGACACAATTAAAGCAGCTTATGAATTTTACGAATCTTGTAAAAAAGGTGCTGTCAGAGTTAATCACGGCAAAGAGGAACAAGTAGAAAAATCACCATTCTAGTATGGACGTACTTGACAATACCCTGGAAGAGTTTGTAGAACTCTTCCAGGGGTCTACTACATATTTTGGAGCTTCTAAACCATTAGGGCAAGTAAGAGGTCGTGATGGTAAACAAGAATTCAAACATTGGGTTGAACCAAAACCTATGACCAGGGATAACTGGTTAGAGCATTTAAAAGGAGAAAAATATTATGGAAGTGTCCCTATCAGAGATGATAATACATGTAGTTGGGGGGTCATCGATGTTGATCGCTACAATATACAACATAAAGAAGTTATATCGGTTATACGGAAAAGGAAATACCCGCTCATCCCATTCAGATCAAAATCCAACGGACTCCATTTAATTTTATTTATTGATGGTGTAGTTGCTGCATCAACAATGAGAAAAAAATTAATTGAACTTGCATCAGACTTAGGTGTAAACGATTCAACTACAGACATTTATCCTGCACAGGATGAAGTTGATCTTAGCCCTGAAGATTGGGATAAAAAAAGAAAAGGTAATTTTGTTAACTTACCATATCAAAAAGCTCATATGACTACGAGAGTTTGTATGGATAATGATGGTAACTCAATCAAGTTAGAAAATTTATATAAATTTATATCTGATTACAGATTAACTCCAGCAGAATTTAAAAAATTAAAAATATTTCAAGATGATGAAACTAAAGATTATCCTCCTTGTGTTGTAAATTTTATGAAAAATAAAGTACAAAAAGGTGAAGGTCGTAATGATGCAATGTTTAACGTAGCGGTTTTGGCAAAAAAAATAAATCCAGACCCAGTTATGTATGAAGATTGGACTAGAAATTTAATGACTAAAGTTTGCTCAGAACCTTTACATCCACAAGAATTAAATAATATTTTTAAGGGAGTTGAGAATAAAGAATATGCTTATAAATGTAAGACCTCAATTGCACGAATGCATTGTTCATCAAGCACGTGTCTAAGACGTAAACACGGGATTGGTAACAACGAAGCCTTACCAGAAGTTGGGAAATTATTAAAAGTTAATTCTTATCCAGAACCTTATTGGATTTTACCTATTCAAGGTAAATCAATTAGACTTAGTACCAAACAATTATACCAACAGCAGTTGTTAGGTGAACAATTACTTAACTACGATATTGTTTGGAGAACTTTAAAGCCTTCTAAAAGAGATCCAGATCCATATAGAGATTGGTTAGATGAATTAATAACTAACAAGCAAGATATGGAAGGGTTTAACGCAGGAGAAGAGCAAGAAGATGTATTTAATTCTAGAATGACAAAATTTATTGAAGATGTAGAAGATACTACAGAATTTGATCAAATAGACTCTGGTAATATATGGAAAGATGAAGGTGAAATGAGATTTAAATTAGAAACCTTTAGATCTTTCATGAAAAAAATGGGGTACAATTGGAATGAAAAAGAATGTACTAGATTTTTAGAACAAGGTAAGGCACTTCCTAAAGCTAAGTTTAAGGCGATTCAAACTAGACACTGGGTTGTAAAACTACCAAAACAAATGGAACACAAAAATAAAGATGTCAAATTTATTAAAGCAAAAGCTGCGTGGGAAGACAATTAAAATATTTGGTCCTCCTGGTACAGGTAAAACAGAGAACTTACTTAAGAGAGTTAAAAGGTATCTTGAAAAAGGTTACTCTCCAGATGAAATTTGTTATGTATCTTTTACTAATAAAGCCGTTAACGAATGTGTTGCAAGAGTTCGGCAAAAGTTTAAAGGTTATGATGAAGATGCTTTCTCATATTTTAGAACACTACATTCTTTGGCCAGACAACAGTTTGCTGAAATTCCCGTATTAGATCCTAAAGCAGACCTGCTGATGTTTCATACTCAGTATGGAACTGTCAAGGTAGGGTACAAAGACACATGGGATGATCAAAAGGTATATAATAATTGGTCTCTTCAAATATACGATAGAGCAAGAAACATGAAGGTAGATCCTGTGTGGTTGTATAAACAACAACCTAGAAAATCAGTAAGACTACAGCAGTTTAAATCAATCATTGCAGGTTACGAAGAATTTAAAACAATGGAGATGGATACAGGACAACGGACACCGGATCGTTTAGATTTTACTGACATGGTACAAAAATTTATAGATGATGGCCTCGTAGTTCCTTTCAAAATATTAATGGTAGATGAAGCTCAAGATTTAACTCCTTTGCAATGGGATATGGTAGTCAAAATAGCAGGAGCTGTAGAGCGAGTTTATATTGCAGGTGATGATGATCAAGCAATTTATGAATGGAATGGTGCTGATGTAAATTTGTTTCAAACATTTCCTGGTAAATCTTTAGTTTTAAAAAAGAGTGTAAGATTAAATAAGAATATTCATTATTTTTCTAAATGTTTACTTAACTCTATGGGTAGTAATCGTATTCAAAAAGAATTTTTATCTAATGGTAAAGATGGGTCTGTACATAGATGGAATGCCTTAAAAAAAGTTCCTTGGGATATGGAGGGTAGTTGGATGGTGTTGGCTAGAATAAATGATGTTAAAAGAGAGTTGCAACAGGAGGCTAAAAATTTAGGTTTGTATTATCAGGACCAGAAGAATAATAAATCATTTGATCCAAATCAATTTACAGCTATTAATTGTTGGGATAAAATTTGTAAGGGTGGGAGTATCAATAGAGAGGAAGCTACTACAATGTATGAGTTTTTATTAAACATTGACCACGGATACCGGTCAACGGAAAGTAAAAAATGGAGTTTTGCACATCCAAATCAAGTATTTACTTTTGATGAATTACATTTAAGATGTGGTATGCGTGATGAAAAAGGTCAATGGAATCAAGTGTTTAAGAGAAAATTTAAAGATAAAGATAAACAATATTTTAAAAAACTTATGAGTGAAGGTGTAGATCTAAACCAACCACCTAAAATAATTATAGATACAATACACCAAGTCAAAGGTGGTGAAGCAGATAATGTTGTCCTGGCGAGTAAATGTAATTTTCCTTCACATTTTGAGAAAAAAAATTTAGCAGAAAAAGTAAAAGAACTTAGGGTTTGGTACACAGGTGCTACCAGATCAAAACAAACTTTACATCTGTTAGGTACTTACCATCAATATAACTTTCCATTAGGGAAATATTACAAACAATACGAGGCTAATTATGTCAGATAAAAATATGTTCGATGAAGCATTTCCAGAGGGTAAACAAGTCGGAGGATCTCATTATAAAGAATTTTTAATTCAACCTTGGACATTTATAAGAAAAAATGATTTAAATCCATTTCAAGCAAACGTAATTAAATATGCTTGCAGGTATTTATTAAAAGAAAAAACAATAGAAGATTTGGAAAAAATAAAACATTATTGTGATTTAGAAATTGACCATTTAAAAGATGCCAAAACGAAGAAAAAATAAATTAGTTATGTGTGAACATTGTGATGAAGTAGTAGCTGTAATTGTACATGAATATAATTATTACTGCGCGGACTGTGCTTTGTTTGACATGTCAATCCCTTTTAAAAAAACAATATCTATTGAAGATGCAAATTTAAGTAGGAAAATACAATGACACATCAACTAAATTTTATATATAATGATTCGGACTGGATTTGTCCTGCGGAATACCCAGACTTGTCTAAAGCAACAGAGATTGCAATTGACTTAGAAACTAAAGATCCAAATATAAAAACTAAGGGACCTGGATGGGCAACATTTGATGGACATATCGTAGGATTTGCAGTCGCTGCACTTGGCCAACAATGGTATTTTCCAATTGCTCATGATGCTGGTGGTAATATGGATCTGTCAATTACTTGCGCATGGATGCAAGACATTTTAAAATTACCTGCAACTAAAATATTTCACAATGCGAGTTATGATGTTGGTTGGTTACTTGTAAATGGTTTTGAAATTAGAGGTAAAATAGTTGACACTATGATTGCAGCAGCAATCATCAATGAAAATAGATTTAGTTTTAGTTTAAATGCATGTGCTAAAGATTATTTAGGTGAAATTAAAAATGAAACGTTTTTAAGTGAAAAAGCAAAAGAATGGGGAATTGATCCAAAAGCTGACATGTGGAGGCTGCCTGCGGGCTACGTAGGCTTCTATGCTGAGCAAGATGCAGGGCTAACCTTACGTTTATGGGATAGGCTTAAAACAGAGATATCTAAGCAGTCCCTACACGATGTTTGGGAAATGGAGATGGAATTATTGCCTATTTTAATTGATACTAGACGTAGAGGAATAAGAGTTGACGAGGAGAAGGCATCACTGCTAAAAAAAGAATTTAAAAAAAAAGAGTCTGAGGTTTTATTAAATATAAAATCTCAGACCACACTTGACGTAGATATTTGGGCAGCAAGAAGTGTTGCACAAGTGTTTGATAGAATAGGTGTTGAGTACCCACGGACAGCGAAAACTGACGAACCAAGTTTTACACAAAACTGGTTAGTAAATTGTGATAACCCAATAGCGCAACTAATAAGATCAGCAAGAGAAATAAATAAATTTCATTCAACATTCATAGACTCCATTCAACGTTATGTGCACAAGGGTAGAATACATTCAGAAATAAATCAACTAAGATCTGACCAAGGTGGTACTGTGTCTGGTAGGTTATCTTATTCCAATCCTAACTTACAACAAATTCCAGCACGTAATAAAGAATTTGGAGATAAAATTAGAAGTTTGTTCTTACCAGAAGAAGGTAAACAATGGGGTAGTTTCGACTACTCACAACAGGAGCCTAGGCTTGTTGCACACTATGCTGCATCCGTAAACGATCATTTCGAGGGTGCAGCAGAGTTTATTGAGGCTTATAAAAATGAGTCTGCTGATTTTCACCAAATAGTTGCTGACATGGCAGGAATTACAAGAACACAAGCTAAAACAATTAATTTAGGTTTGTTTTATGGTATGGGTAAAGCGAAATTAGGTAAAGAACTGGGTATTAATAAGGATAGGGCAGAAGCTTTGTTACGGCAATATGGAGAAAGAGTTCCTTTTGTCAAGAGGTTGACAACAGAAGTTACTAACAGTGCTTCAAAGTATGGCTTTATTCGAACTATAGGGGGCCGTAAATGCCGTTTTGACATGTGGGAGCCTGCTACCTTCGGAATGAACAAAGCGATGCACTACGAAGAAGCTAAGGCCATTTATGGAAATAACATCAGGAGGGCTTTTACATACAAAGCTTTGAATAGATTAATTCAAGGATCTGCTGCAGATCAAACAAAACAAGCAATGATAAATTGTTACAAAGCAGGTTTTAAACCATTATTGCAAATACATGATGAGTTATGTTTTTCGATTAATGAAGAATCTGACATTATCTCTGTCAAAAATATAATGGAAAATGCAATTGATACATTAAAAGTACCTTCTAAAGTAGATATTGCTTTAGGTAAATCTTGGGGCGAAGCTAAAGAATAATTTAGAGCGCAGTATCCTTAGGAAAAAAATTGTTTTTTTTTAAGCTAGTTAACTAGCTATATCTAGAAGACCTAATTTAGCGTCTTCCACACTTTGATCGTTAATCTTTTTTCTTAGATCTTTGATCTCTATATCGATCCACTTCATATCTGGAGTAACTCTACCCTGTTCCAACGCTTGCGTTGCCCACTTGGACTCCAACTGAAGTTTCTCCGATATCAACTTTT
>Ga0209337_1001405_pt1 | contig 18267 bp, 21 predicted proteins | sample LinPmetageLP53_FD_184044 | JGI IMG/M metagenome (GOLD analysis project Ga0209337, IMG submission 184044) | Marine viral communities from the Pacific Ocean - LP-53 (SPAdes) (version 2) | ecosystem: Environmental > Aquatic > Marine > Oceanic | place: Pacific Ocean | collected 2010-02-08 | reverse complement strand
GTTGGCGATACAGCCTCTGGACGATCTAATGTTGAACTTGATGTAGGAACTGGCGGAACTGCCACTACACTGCCTCTAAAAGCACTAGATATTTCACAGGACCCTGATAACTCGGACGTAGCGTCCGCCAACACCAACGTCTATTGCACGATTTGTAATCATGTTAATGGAGTTAAAGGTGCTGGTTTAGCATAAGGTAAATAACAATGGCAATATCAAGAGCTCAACTCGCTAAAGAGTTAGAACCCGGATTAAACAGCCTCTTTGGCTTATCTTATGATGAGTACAACAGAGAATACGAAGACATCTTCTCAATAGAAGACAGCAATCGTGCCTTTGAGGAAGAGGTTTTAATATCTGGATTTGGTTCAGCACCAACAAAGACTGAAGGTCAAGGCGTTAGTTTTGATAATGCGTCTGAAAGTTACAGTGCACGTTATACCCACGATACAGTGGCATTAGCGTTTGCTCTAACAGAAGAAGCAATCGAAGATAACCTTTATGATTCTTTAGGTAAAAGATATACAAAAGCACTTGCGAAATCTATGGCTAACACCAAAGAAGTCAAAGGAGCTGATGTATTAAACAACGCTTTCTCATCCAGTTTTACTGGCGGAGATGGTAAATCTCTTATAGCTACAGATCACCCACTTTCCGGTGGTGGTTCTGCTGCTAACAGAGCTACATCAATGGCTGATTTAAACGAAACTTCACTAGAAGATGCGTTGATCGACATAGGCGGTTTCACGGATGACAGAGGATTAACAATTTCTGTACAAGCGTCAAAAATGATAGTTCCTAGCGAACTTGTTTTTGTAGCTGACAGAATTTTAAATTCTCAGTTGAGAGTTGGAACTTCAGACAATGACCTGAACGCCATTAAGAACACTGGTGTTCTTTCTGGTGGTTACTCAGTAAATCATTATCTGACAGACCCAGATGCTTTCTTCATCTTAACTTCTGTAACTGACCAAGGCGATGGCCTTAAAATGTTCCAGAGATCAGGCATGGAAACTTCCATGGAACCTGAATTCTCAACTGGAAACATCAGATACAAAGCGCGTGAAAGATATTCATTTGGTTTCTCCGATTGGAGAGGAATCTATGGATCGCAAGGTGCATAACTAGAACGATTAGAAATACCGTTTATAACTCAAGTATTTCAAGAAAAGGCCCTTCGGGGCCTTTTTTTTTGGCTTAAATTTATTAATATTTATATGTATATATACTTGCACATTTGTGTAATTAGTGTATTATGTATATGTGAGATTGATAAACAAAGGAGAAAAAATGAAATATAAAAGCGAAGTAGCAAGATGTGCGGCTGAGATCAGAAAGATTATTAAAGATGCAAAAATCAAGGCCAGCGTCAGATGTAAAAGTTACAGTATGGGTGACAGCGTCACAGTAACAATACAAGAAATAATAAATCCAGAAATATACAATGCTCTTAAAGAAGAGTTAGCCAAATATCAATACGGACACTTCAACGGCATGGAAGATATTTACGAAAACACAAACTGTATAGAAGAAATACCACAAACTAAACATTTATTTGTTGAGTATGATTGGAAATTGACAGATGGATTCATCCAAAGGCTTATAAATGTCTTAGTTACTAAAATTAATCTTGATGCTGATTATGAATACAAAAGATTAGCTGGCGATATACTTTATGGAAGAGATGACTGGATAAAATGGGAAGAAGTAAAACACTTAGCCAACTTGGAGGTGGCGTAAAGAGAAAGATATGAAAAATCTAAAACCAAAAATTGAAAAGGTCTTGGTCAAGACTATAAATGACTATTTTGAAGGCACTTACAAAGCTTATATGGAAAATAATAAAGTTATGGTTGACAGGGTTGACCCTGACTTGGCTAAGTACGGACCAGATGAGTGGTTCTTTGTTCCAGAGTACGACCATGAAGAAGCGTATTGCTTTATGTGTGACGGTGGGCACGGTTGGGATTTAGTAAACCCTTGCGAAGCAGATTATCCGAGTTACGACTTTGAAGAAGAACTTAATAAGAACTTCAAAAAAGCTGGGTTGTTTTCTGAACCTTACGCCAGCTGGAGACATGATGTAACGGAGGAAGCGTAATGAAAAAAATATTTGTAGACATGGACGGTGTTCTTGCTGACTTTGTAAAAGGAGTAGAAGGACCCAAGTATCTAAACGGACCGTTTGTTAATGTGCAAGACTACGATTCCAGAAAAGTAGAATTAAGCAACAAGGGCCTATTCAGAGACTTGCCAAAGCTAGATGGCATGGAACAGTTGGTTGAATACATAGAATTAGAGTCTTTAAGAAAAGATATTTATTGGGAAATACTTACCTGTACCGGGATGCAAAACAGACAGAAAGTGGCTAAGGATAAAATAGCTTGGATTAGAGATTTTGTTAATGAAGACGTGGTTGTGACTTGCACTTTCAAAGGTGTGCAAAAAGCAGCTTTTGCAAAAGAAGGCTACATATTAATAGACGACACAGAGAAAAATATAGTTGCTTGGAATCAAGCTGGAGGAACGGGCATATTGTTTAAAGACACCGCTAGTTGCATCAACGAATTAAAAACGCTTCTATAGTTTGCTTAATTAAGGTCCTAGTAGTATGATTTTACTACTAGGATTTTTTTTAATTTTGTTTTATCAACTGACCTAGCAGACAAGCCGAGATGATAAGACTTATTTCCCAAGGAGGAAATTATGGCGAATTCGACATTTAGTGGACCAGTTAGGTCTGAAGGTGGTTTTGAACAAATCACAGTAGCAGCATCAACAGGTGTTGTAACAACAAACCTTGATATTTCATCAGCAGGTGCAATCACTACTTCAAGTACAATTAATGCAAAACGAGTAGTAGATACTACTTTTAATGCGGCAGGAGCAGCGTCAGCTACTTTAACAGCAGCTCAGTCAGGAACTTTGTTTTTGATTAACGGTGCAGCAGCTAATGTAATTACTTTACCAGCATTGTCTACAGATAACGTAGGAGTTCATTATGACTTTCAACTTACAGTAGCAGTTGGTGGAAGTGTAACAACTACTTTTGTACTTCCGGGTTCTGCTGTATCAGATTTTCAAGCAATGCTTAGTTTAGTTGCTGGAACAGCAGCTAACGCAGTAAGTGACGTAGCGGGAGATACTTTAACTCTACCAAACTCAACGGTTGCAAATGCTAGAGTTTCTATGACTTGTGTTTCAGATGATGGAACAAACTCTAAATGGATGACAACTGCTCTATCAACTCCAATTGCTACAGTAGCATAATAGGAGTAACTTATGGCAACTAGACTAACAGGCTCAGATGTCACAGCAGTCTTTATAACTGCCGATGCTCAAGCTTTAGATGCTGATGGAATATCAGCAGCAGCAGCCGTAGGAAATAACGCAGCACTTACTATAGGTGGTGCGTTAGCTGATGGCGGCTCAGTCACCAATGTTGGCGGAAGGATTGTTACAATCCTTTCTGCTGGCGATGATTCTGCTATCTCATTTACTGTTGTTGGAACAGACGTTAGTGGTGATGCACTGACAGAATCTATAACAGGTGCTAATGCTGGAACAGCTACAGGTTCTTCTTATTTTAGAACCATAACTTCGATAACGGCAGTAGGTGATCCAGCTGGTAATGTTTCTGCTGGTATTAACACAGCAGTTGCAGATGTAATTTTTGCAGGTAGATCAAGATTGCAAGGTGTCAATGTGGTTTGTTCTGGAACAGCTGGTAATATAGATTTTTTAAATACCTCTACATCTGGAAGCAGTACATTTAAACTAGCGTGTGTGGCTTCTGCTACATCAACCAGAGATATAACTATTCCAGACAATGGATTGGTGTTTTCTGATGGAGTGTATATTAATTACACCACAGCAACCTTTACATCCATGACTGCTTTCCATGCTTAAAGGTGGCTAAAGACCCTAGGTTAGCAAGAGCTGGTGTTTCTGGTTTTAATAAAGCCAAGAGAACACCATCTCATGCTACTAAATCTCATGTAGTTGTTGCCAAAGAAGGCAACAAGATAAAAACCATAAGATTTGGCCAACAGGGTGTGACTACCGCTGGTAAACCAAAAAAAGGTGAATCAGCAAAACAAAAAGCAAGAAGAAAATCATTCAAAGCAAGGCACGGCAAAAACATAGCTAAAGGCAAGATGTCTGCGGCTTATTGGGCAAATAAAGTAAAATGGTAGAAAATTATGGCAATAAGTAGAGCACAAGGATCAAAAGGTTTGTATGCAAACATACACGCAAAGAGAAAAAGAATCAAAGCTGGCTCTGGAGAAAAAATGAGAAGCGTGGGTTCTAAGGGTGCACCAACTGCTAAGTCTTTTAAGCAAGCAAAAAAAACTGCTAAAAAGATGAATGTTGGTGGTATGATAAAATCAAACAACATGGGTTTGTTCGGTAGAAAGTAGGAGGGCAATATGCCACAAGGTAAAGGAACGTATGGTTCAAAAAAAGGAAGACCACCAAAAAAAATGATGGGTGGCGGATCGGCTAGTGTAAAAATGCCTAAAATGATGTCTCGCGGAGGCAAAGTGGTACAAGCTGAAAGAAAAGCACTGGGCGGAGCTATGTCGGTTGGTTCTGAGGTTTACAAAAAAAATCAATAACCAAAAATGGCAACATCCAGTAGCAAAAATTTTGAGCCTGATGTAGCTGAATACATTGAAGAGGCTTTTGAAAGGTGTGGCATAGAACTACGCACCGGTTATGATTTGAAAAGTGCTTCCAGAAGCATGAATATTATGTTGGCTGAATGGGCAAACAGAGGTCTTAACCAGTGGACTATTGCGGAAAAAACAGTTGCTATGGTTGCATCCACTTCAACTTATAATATTGACAGCACCAATGCTACTGCCCCTATTGATGTTTTAGATGTTTTTATAAGAGAAACCATTGGGTCAGAAACCACAGATTTGCCCATGAGCAGATTGAGTAGAGCTGAATATTCACATATTACGACTAAAACTAGCACCGGCAAGCCTAATCAATTTTTTGTAAACAAACAACTTACACCCACCATAACCGTATGGCCAGCTCCAGATGTATCTAGCACTTACACTGTTCACATGAATGTATTGACAAGAATGGATGATGCTGATTCTGCAACTAATACCATGGATATGCCGTTTAGGTTTTATCCTTGTTTGGCCGCTGGTTTAGCTTATTACATTTCTATGAAAAGAGCACCGCAACTCACAGGACAGTTAAAAGCAATTTATGAAGAGGAGTTTGACAGAGCTTTATCAACAGACGAAGACAGAACCTCTTTTAATGTGGCTCCTAATCTAAGCGGCTATAACAACGCATAATGGCTTTTGCATCTAACAAAAACGCTTATGGAATTTGTGACATAACAGGTTTCCGCTACAAACATAAAGACATGAAGAAAACATGGGATGGTTTGTTGGTAGGAAAAGATCAATGGGACCCAAAACATCCACAGTTATCTCCTACAGCACCACCTAATGATCCACAAGCAATAAAAAACGCTAGGCCTGATACCAAAGACACTAACAATTTTTTTACTGTCTACACAAACGTAGGTTTAGGAAAACTAGGTACACAACTGACAAGCTATGAAATTGTTTCTGCTGTTGGTTCTGTTACTATAATCACAACATGAGCTTTACATTAGCAACATTAAAAACAGCTGTTCAGGACTATTTACAAGTTTCTGAAACTACTTTTACAACACAACTACCTACCTTTATTAAAGAAGCTGAAAACCGTGTTCTTAATATGGTACAGCTTCCAAACCAAAGAAAAAATGTACAGGCAACTCTTACTACAGACAATAGATTCTTAGCAACGCCTACGGATTTTTATGCACCTTTTAGTCTTGCCGTTATAAAAACCAACTCTTACGATTATTTAGATTTTAAACACGCTTCTTTTATAAAAGAGTATTCTCCAAGCTCAACAACCACTGGACAGCCTAAGTATTATTCTCAATTTGACGATACTTCTTTTGAGCTTGCTCCGATTCCTGATGAAGCATATACTATTGAATTACATTATTTGTATAAACCAGCCTCGTTAACGAGTGGTAGTGACAGCGGTACAACAGTGTTAAGTTCTGATTATCCAGATGCTTTGCTCTATGGTACTTTGGTTGAAGGAGCAATCTTTCTGAAAGAACCCCCCGATGTCATTGGTCAATTTGAGGCTAGATTTAAGGAGGCAGTAGGAAGGATGAAAAATCTATCAGAAGGTCGTGGCACACGAGATGAATATAGATACGATCAGTTTCGCACTGGCGTATCGTAGTGCCCCCCATAAAATCATTAAAGGGCAAGAAAATTGCTCTTATCGGTCTTGGTATATCACAAGTTGACTTTGCTATAGGTTTAGAAAACGGCAGAACTTGGGACGAAGTTTGGACTATTAATTCAGCAGCTGCTGTCTACCAGACAGACCGAATGTTTATGTTAGACCCAGCAAGTCGTTTTTTTGACAGCGATGATGCTGGTAAACAAACCAGTGTTTTAACCAGAATACTGCCAGATGCCAAATACCCTGTTTACACCTGTGAGCTGGATAAAAGAGTGCCATCGGCTGAGGTTTATCCTATCGAAGAGGTTTGTAACGCTACTGGTTGTGCTTATCTTAATAACACAGTGGCTTATGCCATAGCGTTTGCTTTGTGGAATGAAGTGGCTTCTATTGACTTGTATGGCATAGATTTTTCTTACAAAGAAAACATGCACTTTGCAGAAGCAGGTAGGGCTTGTGTGGAGTTTTGGATTTGTAAGTGCATGGATGCGGACATAATGGTAGGCATTAGCTCACGATCCACGGTATTGGATTCAAATGTAGTAGCAACCGATAGGTTGTATGGTTTTCACAGACTGGACAAACCGTTGGTGGCTGTGCCACACGAAGGAAAGTGGATCATAGGACCTTACGAAGACATTGATGAAAAACTAAAAGAACACGGTTTAATATTAGACAGAGACGAGGAGCCACCAGAGCCATACAAAGGATGACCGATAGTTTTATACAGTTAGGGCAAGTAAGTGTACATACCACTGAAAATAAAGGACACGACCCTGAGTTTTGGGCGGAACAAGCCACTAAGAAAATATGTGAAATTTCTATGGATGCACCTGAGCATGTTAAACAACAAGCTATAGCTTTTCAAAACCAAGTTTATACTGTAATCTTACATAGTATTAAGAACGCAATAAATTCTAAAAATGTGACGTATGTGAATTTATTAAGGCAACAAGGGCATGGAGACATGGCTAAGATAATTAAGGAGCTTTAAAAAATGGCAATAACATCAGCAATAGCAACAAGTTTCAAGCAAGAAATACTTGTAGAAGGTCACAATTTAACTAACGGAGCTGACTCGATTAAGTTAGCTTTATACACCTCATCGGCAACGATGGGAGCTGGTACTACTGCGTATTCAACTTCACAAGAAGTCACTGGTACTAACTATACTGCTGCTGGCGCAGCCTTAACAAACGTAACTCCAACAACATCAGGTACCACGGCAATAGTAGATTTTGCTGATTTGACATTTGGAACCGCTACCGTAACGGCTAGAGGTTGTTTGATTTACAACTCAACAAATTCAAACAAGGCTTTAGCAGCTATTGATTTTGGAGGAGACAAAACCAGCACCGCTGGAGACTTTACAGTGGTTTTTCCAGCAGCAAGTGCTACAGCAGCCATCATAAGAATAGCTTAAATTAATTTTCGTAATGGTAGAGTTTAGAGATGCCACTCACAAAATTTAATTTTAAACCGGGCATAAACAAGGAAGAAACTGATTACTCCAATGAAAATGGTTGGGTAGATGGTAATTTAATACGCTTTAGAAAAGGTGGCGTTGAAAAACTTGGTGGTTGGGCAAAGAAAAGTTCTAACATTTTCTATGACACAGCCAGAGCATTGCACAGTTGGATTTCTCTTGGCGGTAACCGCTATTTAGGTTTAGGCACAACTTCTAAATATTACATAGATAATGGCGGTAGTTACAACGATATTACTCCCATTAGAGCAACCACAACCAATGGCATAGTTTTTTCAGCTACTAATGGATCATCGTTAATTACAGCCACAGACTCAGATCATGGAGCAGTCGTGGGCGATTGGGTAACATTAGCCGGTGCTGTGTCACTAGGCGGTTTAGTAACAGCCGCTGTATTAAACCAAGAATATCAAATTAATGGCGTTGCATCCGTAAACACATTTACTTTCACGGCTAAAGATACGGCTGGAGATACGGTTACAGCCAATAGCAGTGACAGTGGCAATGGCGGTTCAGCTGCCGATGCTGTTTATCAAATAAATTCTGGATTGGATGTCTTTGTGCAAGCAGCTGGTTGGGGTTCTGGAACATGGAGTTCTGCTGGATTTGGTTCAACTTCTGCACTTGATGATGTTGGACAATTAAGATTGTGGACACACGACAACTTTGGTGAAAACCTTATTATTAACCCAAGAGCTGGTAGCATTTACAGATGGGTAGAGAATGACGGTTTAGACACAAGAGCTGTAGCTCTGTCTACTACTTCTGGTGCTAACTTAGTACCTACTGTTGGTTTGCAAGTCATAACATCAGAAACTGACAGGCATCTCATAGTTTTAGGAGCCGATCCTATATCTGGTAGTGCTAGGACAGGCACATTAGACCCTATGCTTATAGCCTTTAGTGATTCAGAAAACGAATTAGAGTTTGAACCGTTGTCCACTAATTCAGCTGGTTCTTTAAGGCTGTCGAGCGGTTCTTTAATAGTGGGTGGTCTTAAATCAAGACAAGAAGTGTTGATTTGGACAGACACAAGTTTGTACAGCATGACATTTATAGGACCGCCGTTAATCTTTGCTGTGAATCTAATCAACGAAGGTGCTGGATTGATAGGACCTAAAGCCGTTGTCAATGCACCCAACGGCGTGTACTTTATGTCAAAAAGTGGCTTTTATCTTTACAACGGCTCTGTGCAAAAACTGCCTTGTTCAGTGCAAGATTATGTTTTTTCTGATTTAAACTTGTCACAAGCCTACAAATGTCACCTTGCCCTTAACAGCGAGTTCTCTGAAGTATGGTTCTTCTACCCATCTATAGAAGATGACACCAATGAAATATCACGCTATGTCATATACAACTACGAAGAAAATTCTTGGTCGATAGGCTCTTTGGTAAGACACGCTTGGCTAGACGCTGGTATAGAAAACAAACCAATAGCTTCTGGCATTAGTTCTTCTACCAATTATCTTTACACACACGAAACGGGTTTTAATAATGATGACAGTGCCATGGATGGTGTCTTTATAGAATCAGCAGACATTGATATAGCGGACGGTGAAAACTTTGCTTTTGTCAAAAAAGTCATACCAGACGTTTTATTTGCAACACAAACAGGCACATCACCCACACCCGCCATGAACATAGTTGTTAAAAGCAGAGACTTCAACGGCGATTCTTTGACCACAAACTCAACCACGCAAGTTACCTCCACTTCTACTTTTTCTAGTCTTAGAGCAAGAAGCAGACAGCTGGTGCTTAGATTTGAGTCAGACGATGACAACACAGTTGATAGAAAAGATTACCGTTGGAGACTTGGATCAACACGTTTGGATTTACAGACGTCAGGTAGAAGGTAATGGGTAAATTACTAGAAACCAGATTGCCCATAGCACAAGGCGATATGGTGTCTATAGACACTTTTAATCGTTTGGTTCGCATCATGGAATTAAACTTAGGTAGGTTTGATACCACAGCCACCCCTCAATACACAGATGCAGAGCGTAATGCTGCTCTTTTTTCTGCTGGTGACGTTATCTGGAACACCACAACGGAAGAGTTGCAAGTGTACGATGGAGATGCTTGGGTAAATTTGACAGAAGGTCCTCAATTTGGCTTAGAAGCTAAGGCTTCAGTAGGAACTGTTACAGTAACCCTAGATGGGAATGTAACGGTAAACATAACAGGTCCAACCTATGGTTGGGGTATAGAAAAATGGTACACATGACATTATTAAAGTTGGTGCTACAATAAGCACAGATTCAGTTAAGATATGAAAAGGTAAAATTATGGCAAGATTAGAAGACACATTAAACAAAATATACGGTTTGCCACAACCGGGCGATACGGCAGAAACTGGTGCAGTTATACCCAATGAAGTAAGCAATTTATTGGCAACCAGAGAGATGATGGAGAATCGTGGTCCTGCTAGAAATTTATTGAAAACCAGAGAGATGATGGAGAATCGTGGTCCTGCAATACCTTTACAAGAAGAAATAGGTGCTGTAGAAAGAACAATGACACCAGAAGAAATCAATGTTGCTGTTGACGCTCAAAAAGCCGAAGCAGACAGAAGAAAACAAGAAGGCATGGTAGGACCAACACATTCAGGTGCTGTAGAAAGAACAATGACACCAGAAGAGCTTAATGATGCTATTAATGCTTTGATGATGCAACAGCAAAGTACCAATGACCCAGAAGAAATTTTAGAAATAGATAAAACCATTGATGAAACTATTGTAAGAGGAAATGCCCCTTACAACGATTTAATGAACCAACTGGCACTGACCGGTGGTGAAGACGACATAATGGCCCACGTTAGAACGGGTGATATAAATTTATCAAAGGAGATGGTGACACCAGAAATAGAATCTCTTATTGAAGAACAAGCACGAAAAGCAGGTATAGACCCAGAAACAATGGTTTATGGTCAAGGTATTGCTACGCTTAGAAACCAAATGACTGGGTTAGAACAACACGGTTTTCTTAAAAAAGTAGCAAAATCAATTAAAAAGAAAGGCAGAGTAATTGCACAAATAGCTTCGGTAGTACCGGGTCCTTGGCAAATACCAGCCACTATGGTAACTAAAGGTTACACGGCTTATGACGTTGCCAAAGGCAACATCAGCCCAATACAAGCAGCAGCTCAATGGGCGGGTGCTAACAAAGCAGCGGCTGGAGCTAGAGCAAGTGTAGCCGCTGGAACTCAACCTTCTGGTAATATTTTTGCAAGAACGAAAGAGTATTTTACAAAAGGAGCAGATAATATGAATTTTTTAGACAACATAACTGCTGCACCAACACTTGATCCGAAGACTGGAGAAATGTCGGGTGGTAGTGTTTTTGGTCGTGCTAAAGAATACTTAATGCCGGGGCAAGATGATGTGGGTTTATTTGGTAATCTTGGTCAAACTTTTGGAATGGGGGGCGGACAACCACAACAGAGCGTTGATGACATTGCAAATTCAGTGCCCGGTGCTAAGACCAGAGTAGAAAGATTAAGAGCAAGTGGCATGTCTGATGCGGACATTATGAAAGATTTACAGTTCTCTGGTTATGCTCCACAGGCCACACAATCGGGTGGTTTCTTTGGAGGACAAACACCACAGGGTATTAAATCTATTGGTGATGCAATGGGCCTAGGTGGAGCAAGTGGTTTGAGAGATGTTTATGGTGGCGGCGGACAAGGTGGTGGTGGCATGGGCGGTCTTGGTAGTTTGGCTGGTATGGCTTTAGCTGGCGGTATAGCCGGTAAGCTAGGAAAACTGGCTTATGATGAAGCAAAAGACTCCAAAGGCGTATCTTTATCTCCTGTAGTCGCAATGGATGCTACTGGCAGATACAACCTTCAAGCAGAAGTAGCTAGGCAGATGGGTCAACAAGCACCGAATCCTGTTGAGTTTGGTTTATTACCAGCCAATACATTTCCACAACTAAGCGGTGGTCAAAGATTGTCTCAAGCTTTTAATAATGAACCTCAAGAACAAGTTATGGCAGCAGCTTACGGCGGTGCTGTACAGAATTTCAAAGATGGTGGACCGGGCATTAATGCTTTAAGAAAAGTAGCACCAGAAGTTGTTGAAAGAATGGGTTACAACATGGGTGGTCAAGCAATGATGCCCATGAATTATAATATGGGTGGTAGGCCTGTGATGCCAATGGCTTACGCCGAAGGTGGTAACGTAGCCATGGAAGATTTTAACAGAATGAACGGACAGATAAACGGAGAGGGCACAGAAACCAGTGACGACATACCAGCCATGCTTTCTGATGGTGAATTTGTAATGACAGGACAGGCTGTAAGAGGTGCTGGTTCCTACAAAATGACAAATGATAGTGGCATAGTAACGCTTACTCCAAACGGCAAACCAAACAGAGACTCCGGAACAGAAATAATGTATCAAATAATGGAGGCTTTTAGCAGTCGTGCAAGACCAGCTTAAAGAAACAACATGGCATTTTTAGACAATTTAAGAAACAGATTTGCACCAAGAACAGGCTTGGGAGGTTTTCCACAACTGCCACGCACACAAGTTGTGCCTCAAGCAGCGAAGCCGTTTCAGTTGCCACAAGGCATCGCTGGTTTAAACACACAAAACCAATTTACATTGCCCAGTGGTCAAACCATTGACTTAGCACAGATACAAGCCAATTTAGCTGGTTTACAACTACCAACACTAGCAGATACAACTCAAGAAGTTCCTCCAACATTAAATGCTAGAGGAGAGCCGTTAAGTGCTAGACAAATGGAAGAACACATTAGGTCAAGTAAACAAATGGCAAACGCTAGGGGTACTCGCGATCCCTTTCCTTTGCCAGCAGAAGAATACATCAGGGCAAATCAAAACTTTACACAAGCACCAGCTGTAGAAACACCATCTCCATTAGCTCCACAATTAGCTCCACCACCACCAACAGTTGCACCATCTCCAGTGGCTCCAACAACAGGACTGGCTCCTAGTAGAAGACGTGCACCAACAACTGGATTGCCAATCCCAGCACCAATAGCTTCACCAGTATTACCAACTCCAGCACCAATAGCTCCACCAATAGCTTCACCACTATTACCAACTCCAGCACCAATAGCTTCACCAATAGCTTCACCAATAGCTTCACCTGTATTACCAACACCAGCACCAATACGTTCGGGAGATGCAACACAGACAAACCCAGACGGAACTCCTTACGCTACAACAGGTCAAGAGCAACAGGAGACTTTAAAACGTATTATTCGTGAACAAGGATTAACAACACCCATGCCAGCACCTGTGTCAGCAGTTGAGGGTATTGACCCATTTGCATCTTTTGAAAGAACACCTAATGACGGTTTAGATTTTTTCCAAACAACTCCTGTGCCACCTACACCAGAAGAACTTAGACGACAAGCATCTGATGAAAGTGCAAGAAGAATAATGAATAGACCAAAGCCTCCTAAAGTTTTGAATCCTGATGGAACAGAAAAAATTGGTAGCTATGGGCAAGATGAATTAGGGGATTACACAATAGGTCCTGACGGAACAAAAATGCGTACTACAACACAGCCATTTAAACCGGGAACTTTTTTTGATCCTAGTCTTTTTGATCCTAGTCTTGTAGCTCCAGCTGTAGCAACACCAGCTCCAGCTTCAATAGCTCCTCCACCTCCACCAGTATTTAATGAAAATATTTTTGATGTAGGACAAAATACAATAGGACAGCAACCATTTGTAGCTCCACCACCAGTAGCAACAACTCCACCTGTAGCAACACCACCTGTAGCAACACCACCTGTAGCACCACCAATAGCACCTCCACCTGTAGCAGCACCAGCTCCAGTAGAAACAGTGGGTGCAGGTTTTGATCCAACACAAGGCAGAGGATTAAGAACAGCAGATTTTCAAGATTATAACAACAATGGTACGGACGACAGAGATGAAGGAAACATGAATCCTAATCTTGCTACTACTGGTGAAGGTTTTGCAGACGGAGCACCACCAAATGCTCTTGCACCACCACCAGCTATAACACCAGACCCATTAACAGAAGCTATCACAGCACCACCACTGGACCCATACACGGGCGGTGGTTACGATGCTTTTGGTGAATCGCCGTTTGTAAGTAACGTGGTTAGGAACGAAACGGGATTGGATGCAACAACCAAACAAATGTTATTTGGCTTGGATGGACAAGGTGGCTTCATACCCGGAGCCATGCAAGCAGCAGAGACAACTTTTTTCAATCCAGACGGCACACCCAGAGTTGTAGATGAACGGGTTGCTGGTTTAACAGCAGACCAAATAGCTGCCATGGACTTGGCCAGAGGCAATGTCGGCGCACAAAATCGTTTCTTACAAGGAGCTGAAGGTGCTTTTGGACAGGGCGTTAGTGAAATAGGACAAGGCGTACAAAGAGGCAGAGGCTATCAAGAACAAGGATTAGGAGCCATACAAAGTGGCATAGGCGGTTTAAGAGGCGAATTGGGCGGTGTGGAAGGCATAGCCAGAGGAGCTGCGGGCAACTTTGGCACACAACTGGGCGGTATCGCTGGTCGTGGCATTGGAGCCACGGATGAGTTTGGTAGAAGATTAGGTGAGTCAGAGAACCTAATGAGAGGCACCACGGGTGCTTACGATCAAGGTTTAACCAGTCAGTTCTACAACCCTTACGAAGACAGAGTGGTACAACAAACCATAGACGATGTATTGGAAGCTGGTGACAAACAAGACATGGTTGCTAGAGCCAGAAACATACAAACGGGCGGTGAATCAGCATTTGGCTCCAGAGCTCGTTTAGGAGCTGCTGAAAGAAGAGAAGCGTTAGGCAGAGGTTTAGGTGAAGCACTGAGTGGAATACGCTCCAGAGGCTTTACAGAGGCTCAGAGGACAGGTATGGGTGAGTTTGCTAGGCAAAGACAAGCAGAAAGAGCAGCGTCACAAGGATTGGCTGGTTTATCTGGTTCAAGACTTGGAGCACAACAAAACTTAGGCAGTCAATTAACTGGTCTGGCTGGTCAACAATTAGCCTCACAACAAAACTTAGGTTCCTCGTTGGCTGGCTTGGCTGGTACAAGATTCGGAGCAGAACAAGTAGGTGCTGGTGCCCTTAGTAACATGGGTGGCTTAGAATCGCAGTACGGTCAAAGTTTGGCTAACGCTCAGTTTGGTTTGGGCAGTAATTTACAAGGACTAGGTACACAAACACAACAAGCCGGTGCATTTGATACAAGCCAGTTGTTTGGTCAAGGTCAGTTCCAACAAGGACAAGACCAAGCCGTGATAGATGCACAGAGAAGAAACCAATTACAAGCACAACAGGCTCCACTTGCACAATATCAAGCATTGGCTCCATTTGTAAGCATGGCACCAGCTGGACAATTTACAACACAAACGCAATTCACTCCAAGGCCGTCTGCTTTACAGGCTGGTTTGGCAACTGGATTAGGAGCGTTTGGAGCTATTGGTAACTTTATGAATCAAGGACAAAGATCGTAATGGCAACAACGCCGGGACAACAATATTTAGAAATGATGAAGGGAACTGGTGGGGTTTCACCCGCTACCATGGCTGATTATCAGTCAGAAGCAGATCGTTTGTCGTTTTTAGCACCTCAACCAAGAAAACAATCTATATATGACCTAGCATCTGATTTATCTGCTGGCTTGGCAGCACAAGCCGCCAGTGGACAACCAGCATCTATAGGCTATGGTTTAACCGCTGGCTTTAATAAATTTAGTGAAGGTGCCGCTTTAAGAAGAAAAGAAAGAGACAAATACAAACAGCAAATCATGATGATGGCTTACGAAAGCGTTGAAAAGACAAGAGCAGAACAGAAAGCTTTAGCACAACAAGCTGGTACTTATGACTTTGAATTGGCTTTAGAGCGAGCAAAAAATGGCGACCAAGGAGTTTTTGGTGGTTTAAATAGTGCTGAAGGCAGAGCTTTAGATTTTTTAGCACGATTAAAAGCCAATCCTAATTTAGCAGTTACAAATAAAGCAGAATTTGATGCAGCAAAAGCTTACTTAGGATCAAAATTTAAAACTGTAACGATAGACGGTCAAGTACAGGCCGTGCCTGTTTATGACATTGATAGACTTTTTCCAGAAGCAATAACGCCAAAAACGCCAGCAATAGTTGCGCCACCCGTTGGTACAATAAAAGACGGTTATAGGTTTAAAGGTGGCGACCCTAGGGTAAAAGAAAATTGGGAGAAAGTTTAATGGCCAATCCTTGGGACGATGACTATTCTCAACCAGCTCCAGAAGAAACTATTGTTAAATCTGAACCTAGAATCATAGGTCAAAGCAAAAAAAGTGTTTTTGGAGAGGCACAAAACAGAGCAGCTGGTTTTGCTGGCAGAATGATTTTTTCTAACAGCAGAATGAACGAAATTGAAAACGGTGGTTTTGATCCCGTTAACATTATAGACGTTACGAGAGATAATTTACCATTTGTACCAGAATTTTTAGAAAGAATGATGCAAACTACAAAATACAAATTGTATAACGCTAATAAAATTAACTTTTCTACAGCACAGTTAAGAAGAGAAACAGGTGCGGTTATTAACGAAAGTGAGATTGTGTGGATCAATGAAACGTATTTTCCGCAACTTGGAGATGGGCCAGAAGTAGCAGAGTTAAAAATGGAAGCTCGAACATTAGCCATTGAAGCCATGGAAACAGAAGCCGGCGAAGCCTACCAAGGTCTTTCATATAAAGAAACGCAAGCATTGGCTGCAAAAAAAGCCAAAAATCGTGCAATAAAAATTTTACGAGAAAGAGCTAAGAACAACCCAGAATTGGCAGAAAGGATTAGAGGAATCATAAAAGGAATAAAATAAATGGCAGATGTAGACAGTTTTAACGAATTACCCGATGACGTTTTGTTGTCGATGATAGAAGACCCATTGTTTGACGAAAATGACCCGTCTTGGCAACAATCGGCTGAAGACTACATGGCTGACTCACTAACACTGGACTCTGTAAATACAAAAAAAGGAGCTCCAATTAACGTAAGAGCTTCGGTTAATGCAGCACAAAGCGAAGATGACAGATTGTTGACTTTAAAAAACTTTTTTCCTGATGCGGTAAGAGTAGAAGATTTATCACCACAGTTTGGTGCTGAAAGATTTGGTAACGGTAATTTTGTTTACACGGACCCAGAAACTCAAGAATTAACTTTGTTTGATGAACAGGGCGGTTTTCTTTTTGGTGCAAGTATTGCTGATTTAACAGCAGACATAGGACCTGAAATAGCAGAAACGGCTGGTGCCATAGGTGGTGCCATAGGTGGAGTTGCAGTAGGAGTGGTCGCAGCACCATTTACAGCTGGCGTAGTCAACCCGGTTACAGCCGGACTTGCTGGTGAAGGACTTGGTTCTGCATCTGCCAGAGAAAGTTACATAGGCCTGTTAAATTACTTTGGCGAAACAGAAGACAACAGGACACTTGGAGAAGTGGGTGGCGATTTTGCTATTACAGCTTCTTTAAATGCTACTGCTGGTCCTATTTTGACTAAGTTTGCACAAGGTTATAGGTTTGCTAAAGACAGTGTTAGATATGCTGCTGACACAATGAGCGTAGAAGCCAGACAGGCCTACAAAAAAATTAAACAAGTAATCTCTACCCCTACGGTTGGGCAAATAAATTTAAACCCATTGACAAACTCATTAGAGAAAATTTTGCTTAATTTGCCCGTGGCTTCTAAAACCTTGCACACCGCAGCAAAAAGAACTTTGGTTGAGTTGCAAGACAAAGCATTAGACTTGGCTGGCCAATTTGGCGGAGCAAGAACACAAACGGAAGCTGCTGAACAATTATTAAGGGAACCGGGAGCCAGACCAGCAGTTGGACCAGCAGACCCCGGTGGCAGCCTGAGACAAGCACGGCAAAGATACAACCAAGAAGTTGATAGTAAATACCAAGTTGTTAAAAACTTGTTACCGGACAGTGCGATTGCAAACATAGATTCTGTGGTTAAGTTGACCGAAGATTTTATGATTACTTCCAATACAGCCGTTGGAAATAGGTCTGCCGCTCCCGGATTGCGTAACTTAGAAGCAATTACAAAAGATTTTTTAGATGGCAATTTGTCATTTGAAAGATTGCGTAAATTAAGAACACAACTTTTAGAAGACACTAGGTCGCCTTTGCATGACGGAGCTACCAGTAGTTCAGAAAAAACTGAAATCAAAAGGGTTATAGGTGCTATAACCGATGTTCTTGACAACCACGTTGGTTCTTTTAAAGATGACGCTTTGGTTGGTGCTTACAAAGAAGCCAATCAATTTGTGGCCAAGAATATGGGTGAGTTTGGAAACATAACGTATCTTGACAGTGTTTTAAAAAATAACTCGCCGTTAGTAGAAACGGCACTAAGGGGTATTGTCAACAGTACAAAACAAGGTCCCGGTGCTATAAAAAAATTAAAAGAAGTTCTTACTCCAGAAGAGTTTTCTGTATTGCCCGGTTATATAATGGGAAGAATGGGTTTACCAACCCCCGGCTTGGCAGAAGGTGTTGA
>Ga0209337_1001404_pt1 | contig 18274 bp, 32 predicted proteins | sample LinPmetageLP53_FD_184044 | JGI IMG/M metagenome (GOLD analysis project Ga0209337, IMG submission 184044) | Marine viral communities from the Pacific Ocean - LP-53 (SPAdes) (version 2) | ecosystem: Environmental > Aquatic > Marine > Oceanic | place: Pacific Ocean | collected 2010-02-08 | reverse complement strand
CTCATGTACAATTATTTACGATCTATCTTCCAGATTAAGTATGCATATTTTACAACACAGTTATAATGGATAAATAACACTTGGCTATGCATGATGTTCTAGACATAATCAAAAACGTACAATCACTATACTCAGTGGGACCTACCCTAGGGATACTCAAAGATTTCGAGAGGGTCGTAGATGAGCTTGATGTGTATGTTTTTACTAATTGGGCAGAGGGAGAATTGCTTTCAGGCCCTGTAGATTCCAGACACTTTGTGACATGTTCATTCATGTGGCCAGCAGACAAGATGCCTGACCCAGCGGGTGGTAAGAGATTACTGGACAAGGGTTGCAGGGTGACCTATCAGAAAGACGAATTATTCAAACCCAGGGAGATCAAATCTCCGGATGACTACAGACCAGGCACAACCAAAGGCAAGATCGACGCACATGACATATGGGTGGTAGAGATAAAGATGCCCAAGGAATTAATTGGTAATTTTAAACACGGCAAGGACGAGATCGAAAGCCAGGATGACATGGACATGACATCAGGGGATCTTAATACACTAGATGCAGATAGTTAAAGAGGGATTAAAGGCCGGTGACCTAGATGGAGTCGTTTCAAAACGATTCTCGGTCGACCAGTTCAAGTCCAAGATGGGTGAGGACAGGAACATCATGGTATTGGCATTCACTGTTGACGGCATGGCTCCTGCAAAAGACCTAGAGAGATTTGCGGAAACAGGATATAAGGAAGTGCTGGACGCAGATGCGACCCCGGGAACACTGGAAGACGGCAAACACAAAGTATTCATAGAGTTTGCGAGAGATTCATCAGTCGTTAAAAGTATAATGGCATTCCTAGAAGACCTAAAAAAACTTACGAACATCGAAGAGTTTGAATACACATACCACAAAGGCATAGACTCAACCATGGCCTCAGCAGAGACACTTGAATCATCTATCCCAACTACACCAGAAGCATACGAGCAGAGAGTCAATGAGATGAGAGTCAGCGAAGCTAGACACTTCTTTGACAAGTATGACATGATGGAATGTAAAATAAGTGAGAATACAATGTCTATGAAGAAAACAGGTGCAGGACACGAACTAAAATTTGAGCTCCACAAGTTTGGACCAACAGATGATATAATGAAAGAAACCAAGGCATTCAAGATCGACATGGAGTCTATCGCAGAATGCACACACCTTACAAAGTATTTTGGCACATACGATATTACCAAAACAAATGAGAACAAATTCATTTTCACCAAAGGCGATCAGTCAGCTCTAGTAAGCAAGACCGGATGGTAATTTAATATACGCACTTATTGATAAATAGTTGCATGAGATTAAGTGCAAACTTCACACTGGCAGAATTCATAAAAAGCCAAACAGCAACTAGAAAGGGCCTAGACAACACCCCAGGTCCAGAACATCTAGCAAACGCCAAAGAACTTTTTGAGAATGTTGTGCAAAAAGTAAGAGAGAACTTCGGTGTCACCGTGATCAACTCAGGATACAGAGGACCAGCACTGAATGAAGCAGTAGGTGGTTCAAGCAACTCACAGCACTGCAAAGGTGAAGCGGTAGACATAGAATGTCCAGGCACAGGCAACTATGATGTTGCAAAATGGATTGAAGACAACCTAGACGTCGACCAACTGATACTTGAATTCTACACACCAGGTATACCTGACTCGGGTTGGGTACACGTTTCATACAAGTCTGAGGACAATCGTAAGCAATCACTGACTGCCATGAAAGAGAATGGAAAAACAGTTTACAAGCCTGGCCTGATACAATAGGCTATATACTAATGACATGCCTCTAGTAGACTATATCCTAACCAATTTCTCCAACAAAAATCATATAAATCTTGAATACACAAAGACACCGCCCTATCCAAATACGGCATTAGATAACTTTCTGCCAAAAGAAACTATCATTGCAATGAAAAAAGAATGTGACCAGTTGTCTTGGACCCGTGAATTCACAAGGAATGACAGTCATATGCTTGAGAGACAGGACGTGGATGACTGTCCTGTGGCCAATGAAGTGAAAAATGCATTAAGTTCTAGTAAGTTTTTAAAATGGTTAGGCGAAGTATCAGGACATTATGATCTTGTACCTGACCCGCACATGGTAGGTGCTGGATATATGAGATGTTCTCGTGGCGATAGCCTCAAGTTACACAGCGACTTTAACTTCAACAACACACTGAAGTTGTATAGAATGCTTTCAATCAACATATACCTTAACGAGGGATGGCAGAAAGAGTGGAATGGAGACCTACAGTTCTGGGATTTTGAAAGAAAAGAATGTAAAACTAGATATTACCCAGAGGCAGGACGAGCAGTAATCTTCAGACATCATAAATTCGGATTTCACGGACATCCAAAACCGATGGAATGTCCTGCAGGAATATACAGGGATGGTTTTCGTATGTTCTATTATGTAAGTGAGTTGTCTAATTACAAACTGGATAAACAGCCTCATAGAAGTCTTTACTGGTATGATGAGAACACCCAGCAACCCTACGATGTGCTTGAGGAAAAGTAATCTATAGATATTGTTGATTATTGATCACCCATTGATCAACTAGGTAGTTGGCTTTTTCTAAATCGATATCCAAATCGAATACCTCATTTATTTCCTTTGCTATAGCAGAACCAGGCCTGCTCCAAAAATTACTTAGGTTAATATTCAATTTCACTTTTGGATCATTGTTATTCTCGAAAAAATGAAATACTTCAGGATGTTCGTAAAACTCCTCTTTGTAGAATTCTTCTTTATCTTTAAAAATTTTTTCTGTCTGTGGCTGATCTCTAAATTTGCTTACTAATTTTCCGTTGGATATGTGTGCCGGAATGAACCTTTTCAGCAGTACAACATCACCGTCCCATTGATAGAAAATAGCATCTCTCCTTTTCTTCAAAAATGTTATTGCATCTTTATCATTAATAATGGATACGACCTGACCTGTAAACCATTCTGGAAAATATGGTTTGTTCCAGTGCATTGTGAGGTAATAATCCTCACATGCTTGGTTCTTCTCTTTGAATAAACGGTCGGCCTCTTGTATTGAGAGATCATCACCTCGCGAAAACGGTAGTTGTCTAGTGTACCAAGAAAGATTGTAAGGCCAATGTGGTTCGTCTTTCATGTGGGTCAACGCACTAATTCTGATTTTTGAGTCAACGAATCTTTGCCAGTTCTCTCTAAGATTATTTTCCCATTCATGCACCTTTGTGCTCAATTGCAACATGGAACACAGCATCTTACCTCCTGCTCCCGGGGTGTACTGACACCATATCCATCTGTCGGTCAAACTCATAATAATAACTATAATTATGTACAACAAAGGCCACACAGAATTAAAGATAGATATAGACAGAATCAAAGCATTGCCATATCAAAGAGAAGACATACCCGATCTGAATGAATGGACCGAGGCACAAGCCTATCCTAAAAGTATTATCACTGATAGTATTTGTTCAGATAAGAGTGCTGAACAATTAAACTTAGAATGGAGTTGGACTGACGTATTGCGTATAGACGATTGGAAAGTGTGTGCCCTATCGTTTTACAAATTGTCCCCTGCTCACGTGACTCCGTGGCACACAGATCATTACAAAAATTTTAAGAAATTTTATAAGCTACAAGATGAACAAGTAATACGTAGAATGGTATTCCTACAAAACTGGAAACCAGGACAGATCTTCTGCATTGACGAAGAAACAATAACAAATTGGAAGGCAGGAGATTGGATAGAATGGACTCCGGAGCACAGACATATGGGTGCCAATCATAGCGAAGAAATTAGATACACTTTACAATTAACCGGAATAATCCAAGATTTATATTAAAGTTTTATCCTGTCGTCCCATATTCTAGAGAAACACAATCTAGTTTTAGATCCTCCTCTGTTATACTCGTCAAATTTGCCTTTTTTAGCAAGTCCAAATATAACACAATCGCTGGTCTCCAATCCTAGTTGTTCACACTGGGTAATCTGTTTTTCTCTATATTTGTTAAACAGCCATGAGTTACTGAATTTTTTTATCAAAGTGTGTCCAATATGTACACTGTGTAAATTCAAATAATTGTTCTGATTGACAGCAACCATAGGGTCGTCATAAAGTTTTCTTTCGAATCTTATACCTATACGAAAATTTTCAACAGGAAAAACTTTGCTTAACGAAGTGGTCACTGTCTGAATACAGTCATACTGCAGATTCAAGTTACTAATGTTAGAAATATTAATATATGCAAGATCCAACATTACAGGAATTTTGAGTTGATCGCACCGTTCTAAAATATCATAAAAATTTTCAGGTAAGGTGCCTGTGTTTGAAAATGGACAACTCATTACAACAACATCACCAATTTCGAGTGGTGCTTGATCTATTAACATATGATCTTTGAAGTAATTCCTGGCAATCATGTGGTGAACAAAATATTCGTCTTTGAACAGTCTCAGTCTCTTATTAACATGTCTAAAATAGAACATGTAGAAAGTGTCAGTAGTACCTGCACTGAAGTCAACATTTGAAAATTTTTCAATGCCCGTAAAATCCTTGCCTGCTCTGAACCATTTGCTATAATCATGCAAAAATTCTTTTGTATCTCCTTTTGTCAATTTCGTATTATCAATGATAGACATGGATTCTGGGTCATGGATGCTCCAAGCACCGCCATATGGTTTATGGCGTAATGGAGGTAAGACTGTTTGATTCATACGATTACTTATAGTAGCATATTATTAGCATAAATATTATCATATGTTTTCAACGATCAAGATGGCGATAGCCATAATGTTAATCACCGGCATAGCGGGTGCGGGCATCTACGTGATGAAATTACGTGCGGACAATGCCACGCTCAAGGCCAACCAATTCAAACTGGAAACTGCTATCACTGAACAGAACAAAGTGTTGGAACAGCAGAAGAAAGACTTCACAGCAATAATGGAAAGCAACAAGAAACTCAATGTGTTGATCAACACATTCAAAAAAGATCTACAGGACCTAGACAAAAGGTTCACAAAGAAGAACAGAGACATCGGCAAACTGGCACTGGAAAGAACAAAATCAATTGAAAGAATTGTCAACGGTGGTGGCAAGAATGCCGCAAGATGTATCGAGTTGGCATCCGGTGCAGAACATACTGAAGCAGAACTTAAAGCAACATTGAAATCAGAAATCAACCCAGAGTGTCCGGCACTTGCAAATCCAAACTATGTACCATTTAAATAAAATATTAGCAGTAGCATTTATCGTATTACTAACAGGTTGTAGCATAGGTGGCGAAAAGAAGATTAAGATATTCTCTGTTGAGAAGCCAAGAGAGAAGTTGAACTACGAGATGCCCACACCATTACAGATGGAAGAAATCTACTGGCATATAATCACGTCAGAGAACGCAGATGAGGTTTTCAAGAAACTAGAGGACGCAGGCATAGACCCCGTGCTGTTCGGAATCACAGACAAGGACTATCAAGTATTAGCCAGGAATTTCGCACAGATCAGACAAAAACTGCAGGAAACCAACAACCTGTTGAAAGAATACCAGAAGTACTACGAAGAGACTGATAATTCCAAATAAATACTAATATACCAAGAGGATAAGCAAAAAGACTGTTGGTAGAATGAAGTATATTAAAAATAAGGAAGATTAAGTTATGTGGAGTTGGTTACAAAAAATAGTAGGGTCTAGTGCAAAATCCAAAACAGAAATTACAGCAGAACCCAAACGTGCAAGAGAGAAAGGCAGATACAAAGCAGACGACAAGTCTACTGCGGATGTCAACGAAGCATGGGTAGGAGGTGCGGCCCCTGTACCCAAGAAAAAAATAAAAGGGATGTCAAAGAAACAAAGAAAGAGAAACGGAGCATAGACAGGTCAGATAGAACATGAAGATCAGCGACAGCACATCAATATCAATGCCCATGCGGAATCTAATTTCCATCCTGGGTGCAGTCGCGGTCGGGGTTTGGGGATATTTTGGCCTAGTGGAGAGACTAACACTGTTGGAGATGCAGAACGCATCGCTGACAAAAGATCTAACACACGCAGAAGAGCAACTTTCAGCAGATATCGAGAAGAACAACGAATTCAGGATCAAGTATCCTAGGGGTGAGTTGGGTCAGAGTTCACAGGATATAGAACAGTTCATGTTGATAGAAGACCTCTACAAGAGTTTCGAGAGAATGCAGAAACACTTGGATGCGATGTCCAACAATAAAATAAACATAGAGTTCTTGAATGAGCAGATGGACAAGGCAGTGATCAACATCGAGAAATTGAAAGACGCTGACAGAGACATCAAGTACACAAACGGTAACGGAGCGGAACACTAATGATAGAAACAGTATTCGCACTGTTGATGTTTGTCAATGGAGAGATCAAGGAACACAGGATTCAAGAAAGCATGGCGAAATGCTTGAGGGGTAAACGTACTGCCGAAAGACAATACAGTGCAAACGTCAAGTACCAATGCATCAAGGCCAAAGCACAGACAGAGATATACATGGGTCAGAAATCAATCAAAGCAATAATTTTGGAGTAGCATGACAACAAAAGCAAAAGCAAAGACAACAAAGAGTTCAGCAAAAGCTGGAGCAAAAGCAGACACATCAAAGAACCTAGGTAAAGGCACAACAGCCAATGCAGGTGCATATGCAGAAACAGAAGCAGGTGCAGTAGCCAAAGCAAAAAAAGGCAACGCAAGTGCCAGTGTAGGTGCTCACGCAGAAGTCGGAGCATACTCAAACGTAGAGAATGAAACCAAGATAGGAAAGACTCCAATCAAGACAGAAGCACACGCAGGAACAAAAGTTTATTCAGACGTGGGAGTTTCAGGACAGATAGGAACCAACGGTGCCAAGGGTGAAGCAGGAGCCATAGCAGGTTCGTGTGCTGAAGCAGGCGTATCAGGACAAGTGGGTGGAGACAGGAACAATGCGTCAATGGGTGCTAAAGTTTCAGTTGGTCCACAGATCGGTGCCAAGGTAGGCGGCGGTGCAACAGTAGAAGACGGCAAACTGACAGTGGGTGCAGATGTTAAACTAGCACTTGGTGTTGGTGTCACGATATCTCCAAGCATCACGGTTGACACAAGACCAGCAAAGAAGGCAGTGGTCGCAGTCACCAAACCAGTTGCGGCGGCAGTGACACACACGGCGACGGCAGTGAACAACACAGCCAAGAAGACCGGTAAAGCGATTAAAAAAGGTGCCAAGAAATTAAAATTCTGGTAATAGGAAGACAACAATGTGGACGTACAGATGTAAATTAAGGAGAGTGGTAGACGGAGACACGGTAGACGTTGACATCGACCTAGGCTTCGGCATATGGCAGATGAATGAACGTGTGAGGATCATGGGCATAGACACACCGGAATCGAGAACCAGAGACAAGATCGAGAAGAAATTTGGACTGGCGGCAAAGGCCAAACTGAAATCACTGCTGGGACCTAACCCCGTGTTACAGACCACTATCAGCAAGAAAGGTGAAGACATGAAGGGCAAGTTTGGCAGAGTGCTAGGTGACTTCCTTGTGGACGGCAAACAAGTGACGGAGATCATGTGCAAGTCTGGACACGCGGTACCATACTTCGGTGGTGCGAAAGCGGACACGCAGAAACAACACATGAAGAACAGGAAGAGATTGGTTGCTGAAGGCGTTGTAAAAGGTGCCATTGAATAAATACGCATATTAAAGAGGAGCAAACATGGAAATGATATTAGCACTAGCAATGAAATTTTGGCAATGGACAGTATTGATCGCTGTTGTTATTGTTGCCGCAATTATAAATTTCACAGACAGGAGAGCAAAGACAAAATTAAAATTCTATTACAAAGGAATGCCAACACTACAACCTGTACAGATCGCAACAAAGGGCAAAGGTTTTTGGAAAGGCATTGTGATGTGGTTGCTTTCAACAAGGAATTGGATAGTGACAGAGGACTGGAAATACAACATAGACGGTACAGAATATGTGATACCGGCAGGCTTCCAATTTGATGGTGCAAGTATTCCAAAATTCCTGAGATCTTTCTTCTCACCAGTTGGTGTGTTAATGATAGGCGGACTTGTACATGACTACGCATACAAATACAAAACACTGTTACAGAAAAACAAAAAAGATACAATGGGTGAACTCACACAGAAAAGAGCAGATGAAATTTTCAGAGACATCAACATCATCGTTAATGGATTCTACACAATGAATAGACTTGCATACTGGTCATTGAGAATAGGTGGCTTCATGGCATGGAACGGTCACAGAAAAAGAAACGCTAAAATCGAAGGTGTAAAATAATGGCTGAATTAAAAGAAGACAAACTGATCATTAAGAACGACAACATTGTTCAAAAAGGTGCCAAGGATGGTTGGGCATTAATTAAGATTATTTGGATATTCATGAGAGATGAATTACCACAGTTCCTATCAAACTGGAGAACAGTTCCAAGAATAATGATGGGCTTGTATGGTCTAGTGTTCTACAACACAATGCAATGGTTCATGGCATTAGAGAATCCAAACAACGCACAGGCAGGTTTTGTGTCAGTTGTTGTTGGTGCTGGTGCGGCCTGGTTCGGCCTTTACGTAAACGGCAAGAAAACAGATATCAAGAAATAATACCACCCGTTGACAAATCGTCAATCTGTTATACAATATAGCTAATGAAAGATTATTACAAGATCCTAGGTGTAGGTGAGACTGCTACCACAGATCAGATAAAGAAAGCATTCAAAGACATAGCAAAGAAAGAACACCCAGACAGGGGTGGTGACGAAGCAAGATTCAAAGAAGCCAACGAGGCACACGACACTCTCAAAGATTCACAGAAACGACACGACTACGATTCCATGAGGAAGTTTGGCGGAACTAGGCAAGGTGGACAAGGACAGCATCCGTTCTTCAACGAGGACATATTCGGAGACTTCTTCTCTGGCTTCCAAAAGGGAGGCGACATGGACTTCAATGGTAAATTTAACTTCACAGGAAGACAGGGTGGTGAAAGAGTGTTCAGGAATGTGAAACAGGGCAACAGGAGTATAAACGTGAGGATGGCCATAAGCATCAAGGAGGCCATGATGAACAACGAGAAGACCATATCATACAAACTACCAAGTGGTAGGGAAGAATTTGCAACGGTAAAGATCCCTGCAGGTGTGCAACATGGAGTCACATTCAAGTACGCAGGCATGGGTGACGATTCCATCAAGAACGTACCACGTGGTGATCTAATGGTACAGATGAGTGTGTTGGACTCCGACGGCTACACACGTAAGGGCAATGACCTCCACACGGACAAGACCATCGACTGTTTCCAAGCAGTTCGTGGACACAAGATACAATTGAAGACACTAGAGGACAGCGTGATAACAGTCAACGTACCTAGTGGTACACAACCGGGAACACTGCTCATGGTCAGGAGCAAGGGAATGCCCATACACAAGACCATAGGAATACGTGGTAATCTTTACGTCAAGATACACGTGTTGATCCCACAACTGTCGGCCGCTGATTTAAAGAAGATAAAGGATTTATAATGATAGAGCTATTCCATTATCCACACTACACACTAGAAACAGTCAGCACACCATGGGACTGGAAGACCGATGCAATAGAACACCATGCAGACCTGGAGAAGTTTGAACATGAGATGATAAAATGCATGGAAGACGAGGGCGGGCTTGGACTTGCGGCTAACCAGATAGGGATTACCAAAAGATTCTTCGCGATAGGCCATGACTCGTTTGACACAATTAGAAATCCTGCTATAATATACAATCCAAGGATATTAAAGTCAAGCACTGAAAAAGTCATAGACGTAGAAGGTTGCTTGAGCTTTATGGGTGTTTGGGTAAAAGTAGAGAGACCAAAAATAGTAGAAGTGCAATATGAACTGTCAAACGGACAATTACACATGGCAGAACTTGACGGCATGGAGTCGAAGTGTTTCCAGCACGAACTGGATCACTTGGATGGCATCACGTTCAACAAGAGGGTCTCGAAACTGAAATGGGACATGGCAAAGAAAAAGTCACAAAGAAATTAAAGAAGGGGAAGAGGACTAAAGTATGGAAGATATTAACAGGAGACTACAAGAAGGGAACAAGAATGCAACAGGATGTGGAGAACCTGATAGCGGCCATACAACAGGATCTGGAATGGGACAAGAAGGACATAGCGACATTTATAAAAATACAACAAGGAACAACAGATTGGAGTGGAGATGTTAGAAGCAAACGAAGGACTAGAAAAAATATTTGAAGACGCAGTTAAGGAGGCGGAGAAGAGGAAACACGAATACGTGACCATAGAACACGTGTTGTTATCCCTGATCAAGGACCAGCACATAGGAACTGTGTTGAATGAATTCAAGATAAACGTAGGTGCACTGATCAAGGACGTGGAAGACTACCTAGACACCAAGTGCAATGACATCGTCAGCAAGAGTGCCAATCCCGTTGCTCCGAGGAAAACAGCATCATTAGAAAGATTAATGAACAGAGCATTCACTCAGGCACTGTTCCAGGGCAGACAGGACGTCAGTTCTGTGGACATACTGATATCTATATTTGCGGAGAAGAAGAGCTATGCGGCATTCTTCCTGAAGAAACACCAAGTGGACAAACAGGACTTAATAGATCTAGTATCTACAGAGACCATACTGGACGAGGGCATGGCCGCAATGGGAGGCCAACAACAGCACGGTGGTGAACAAAAGTTAAGGCCCAACCAAGCAGATAGAATATTGCAGAGCTACTGTGAGAATCTTAATCAAAAATATTTTGACAAGCAGATAGATCCTGTGATAGGTAGAGAGCAAGAAACAGAGGATCTTAAACAGATATTAGCAAGAAGAAACAAGAACAATGTATTGATAGTAGGTGATCCGGGTGTTGGTAAGACAGCAGTCGTGGAAGGACTTGCTAGAAGGATCGCAAAAAACAAGGACGATATCCCAGAATACTTGAAAGATCACATAGTATGGAGCCTAGATGTCAACAGTCTGATAGCTGGAAGTAAATTCAGAGGAGACTTCGAGGAGAGATTAAAACTTATTGTTAACGCACTGGATCAGAAAGGCAAGTCGATATTATTCATAGATGAAGCACACATGATTGTAGGTGCCGGTGCAACAGGACAAGGCAATAGTATGGATATGGCAAACATGTTGAAACCCGCACTACTAAAAGGAACAATCAAAGTCGTTGCTTCTACTACATGGGAAGAATACAGGAAGTATTTTGAGAAGGACAGAGCATTGATGAGAAGATTCCAGAGACTACAAGTAGGAGAACCTTCGAAAGAAACGTCAATCAAGATATTAAAAGGTGTCAAACAGTACTATGAAAAACATCACGGCTGTACAATCACAGACGAAGCTTGTGAAGATGCTGTTGATTACTCAATGAAGTTTATAGCAGATAAGAAACTGCCAGACAAAGCAATAGACGTAATAGATGTTGCCTGTGCAAGATTGAGACTGAATGGTGTAAAAGACGGCAAGATAGATCATGAGGAGATCATACACGAGATATCAGTCATGACCGGAATAAGCATTGAACAGTTGAGTCAGAAGCAGACCAGCAGTCTGAAAACACTAGAAGAGAAGATGAAACTACAGGTGTACGGACAAGATAAAGCAATCAACACAATCACAGACAAGATTCTTGTTGCCAGAGCAGGGCTGAAGAGTCTGACCAAACCAGTTGGATCGTTCCTGTTCCTAGGACCAACAGGGTGTGGTAAGACCGAGACTGCAAGAACACTGGCAAAGACACTGGGTGTTGAACTGATCAGATTTGACATGTCAGAGTACCAAGAGAAACACTCGATATCTAAACTGATAGGATCTCCCCCGGGCTACGTAGGTTATGAAGATAGTAACATGGGTGGCGGTATGTTCATCAACGAAGTAGAGAAGAATCCACACGCAGTCGTGTTGTTTGATGAGATAGAGAAAGCCCACAGAGATGTATCAAACATGCTTCTACAAGTGATGGACTACGGTACAGTGACTGGTTCCAATGGTAAGAAAGCAGACTGTAGGAACATAACATTGATAATGACCTCTAACCTAGGTGCAGAAGAGAGTGAAAGAAACAACATTGGCTTTGGTAAGAGTGAGAGAGAAGGCGAGGATGACAAAGCACTCAAGAAGTTCTTCCCACCAGAGTTCAGGAACAGACTAGACGCAGTCATCAAGTTTGATAAACTGAACAAAAAGACCATGATTTCTATAGTCAAGAAGTTCCTGCAAGAACTTAACACAATGACCATGGAGAAAGATGTTGAGGCTAATGCAACAGATGAAGCAATCGAATTCTTGATGTCTAAGGGGTTTGACGCTAAACTGGGTGCCAGACCGTTACAAAGAGTTATTGATGATGAGATAAAGAAACCATTGTCTAGGATGATACTGTTTGGAGAACTGTCATCGGGTGGAATGGTAGAAGTAGGATTAGTTAACGGTAAACTGACAGTGAACTTCAAAGCCGGAAAAGAACCACAAACAATAGATCAATTCAAACCCAAGGTGTCTGATGAGAAAACATCATAACAAGTTATATTACGGCAAGTATCGTAATAAGACCATGTTCAGTATGCCGGGGAGCCTGATGTTCTATCCAACGACAGACCAATACCTAGTAAATCTCAAGAAGAAGTATGAGGGGTTGAATGACATTAATGATCTAGCTGACTTCATAATGCAGAACAGGAAGAAGATGAAATTCAGGTTCCAGGATAAGAGGGTCACATTCTACTCGGACCAGGACACAGCACACCATCTGATCAAACGTTTCTGGGATCACTGGACAGGATCCGAACATGTGGATTCCAAGTTCAAGAAACTGGGCAAGAACGTTGTGGGCTGTAGCAGACTGCCACACGGCAAGTACCAGTACCAGGTGTACCTCAAGAAGGACGCACAAAATATGGTATCGGATATAGAAATAGAGACACTTAAAAACTTTATCCATGCTAACGAGGACAACTGCTTGGTAACAAATAGAGATGTCTTAGGCTTGCTAAACAGCAGGCATCCTTACTTCATAGGTGGTTATTTCTACGTGACAGAAGAGAAATTCCTAACTCCCATATACATGATGGCGCAGAAGGCAATAGACAAAGTAATTAAATTTAGAAAGGTAAAAAATGGAAGCAATTAAGAAACTACGAGATAAGAAAATATTTAACGACCAAAGCATCGTCGAGAGCATGATACAGAAGAACTGGTTCGGTGAACCCGTGATCAAGAGGAGCCTGTTGAGGGTCAAACAAGTGAACGAGGACAACTGCGTGTGTGAGGAACTTGGTGAATCAGATGGCAAGGCCTACAAGATCAAGTACATCAACATACTGACAGTGGACGGACAGGAGCCAAACGAACTGGCCGCTGTGTACGGGCTAGGACCAAAGACTGCCAGATTCAAAAAGAAGAATACCGAATAAATAACAACGATGGCACAGACAAGCACAACACTAATATCAGCTAAATCGCACATAACCAGCATCACTGGGACTGACATCAGTCTCTCTGCAACTGCTGGGGTATACACCATATCGGCAACCAGCACAGTCTTAACCGGTGCTGGAAAACTTGCAGTTGGTGATCTGATAACTGTGTCAGGATCAGCCAGCAACAACTCAACATTCACTGTGAACACCGTGGTGTCAACTACAGAACTCACGGTCGCAGAAGTGATAACTTCAGAGAATGCTGACGGATCCTCAACAATAACACTTGACCATGTTGGTTTCGTTTCGGACAAGGCCAAAGGTGATGGATACTACTCACAGCCGGATGGAGTACACACGGTGGCTTACCAAGTGGCCAATGACTTTAATGCTGATGCAACGATCAAGATGCAGGGCACCCTGGCAACCACACCAACGGAAGATGACTGGTTTGACATCGCCAACACCACATTCACCTCAGATACAAGCACCCTAACATCAAGCTACAACTTCACAGGCAACTATGTGTGGGTAAGAAGCAAGACACAGCTACTGACCGCTGGAACCACAAATTCCATCCTATTAAATTCGTAAAAAGTCGCATAAACAGTAGGTTCTAGTAAGACCAACTTCACTTGACATATCCTAGTTCTATAGTACAATTATACTATGCACGATAAAGACTTAGAACAGATACAGACTGTAGATGTTAACATCACAGCGGAATCAATAGATGCCCATGTGATTTGCCTTCGGGAGAACGGATACAACATATCCAGACCCTTCTCATTATACACACGATATACCCTATTCTTTCTAATAGGTGCAACAGTGATGGGGGTGTTAGCATGAAAATTAAATCCATGTGCAGTAAGTGACAGTAAAGAAATAATGCAAAAACAAATATACAAAGAAGACTACTTTGGAACTCTGATGTCAGTACTGGTCGATGAATCACGTAGGATGATGCCAACATTCAATCCCACTGCGGAAACACACAAGATACAGAATGATATGTGCAAGGCAGGAACTTGGTTGACCCAAGTGCCACTGAACACAATAATACAAACAGTACCACAGGACTCTGTAAAAAAACTTGAGGAACAGGCATTACCAGAATACAGAAGATTTGCGGCAACATTGATAGAACATTTCATAAAAGAATTCAAGACACAGGGCGGAGATGATGCTAAAATAAGAGAACATTTTGAAAGGATGTACAAATGGAAACAATAACGATAACATGCACCAACAACGACAGGACCAAGGAAGCGGATGTGCTGGAACGCACGGACAAGTACATGAAGGTGCAGGTGCCGGGAACTCAGTTATTCATTGAGATGTTCAGGGACGATGTAAATATACCCTACACAGGACACACAGCAGGATTAGAATTTGAATGGCAACCGAGAAACTAAAATTTAAAATGGAACTACATGCCACCATGTGGGACCGACCACCGCATGCGGAGATCCTGCTCAATAACAAGAGTTACTTCAAGGGTGATATCACGGGCACAGAAGACAAGCCTGACCTAATAGAGTTTGAACACGAATTAGCAGAAGGTGAGAAAAGTGAGCTGATCATCAAGAGATCGGGCAAACTTGTAAATCAAACAGTGGTTAACGACAAAGGTGACCTACTCAAGGATCAACTGCTACACATCAAGGGCATAGAGATAGATGAGATAGACATAGGTGCGTTGGTGTATGAGGGTGTTTACACGCCGGACTACCCAGAACCATGGGCCACACAGCAACGTGAGGCTGGTACGGAATTAAAAGAATCATTCAAGAACGTCACACTGATGGGGCACGATGGAAAATGGCGATTCAAGTTTGAATCACCGTTCTACGTGTGGCTTTTAGAGAACCTTTACTAATAAATATGCTTGTATGAGAGCATCACAATTCATCCGAGAGAACATAGACTCAGACGCAGTCAACGAGTTGGACACCTACATCATGAACAATGAGGATCTGTATCGTAGACGTTTCATGCCCATCATATCAAACATCAAGAGGAAACTGGCCAAGAACGTGTATGACCACGAGAAGGCACAGACACTGTGGATGTACCTGGTTGACGATGCCGCAAAGGAATACGTCAAAGAATTTGGTTCAACACAGGATGACGTCAAAGACATGTTTCCAAAAGAGACCAGACAGCAAGTGGCACAAGTGATATCAGACAGAGAACTAGAAAACATAAAGCAAGGCGAATACGATGCATCTCCGGGAACTGTTTCTTAGGGAAGACGATCGTTCAACAGCAGTCTTTGCCTTTGGCCGATTCAATCCACCCACAATAGGACACGAGAAGTTAATCCAGAAAGTGCAGTCAATGGCCAAACAAGTCAATGGCAAGGGATTTGTATTCCTTTCACACAACGGTGGCACAGAAAAAGATCCACTAGATTTCACAACAAAATTATCATACCTAAGACAGCACTTCCAATCAGACAAGAGTCTATCATTCGGTGACATCAGAGCTAACACAATAATCAAAGTGATGAAGGTTCTACAAGCAGAGGGAAGAACAAGGGTAATAATGATCGCAGGTGACGACAGGGTGATGCAATTCCAAAAGTTGTTGAATCAGTACAACGGTAACCCAAATAAGGCGGGTGACGTTGAATACAAGTTTGATGAGATACAGGTTGTCAGTGCTGGACAAAGAGATCCAGACGCAGATGATATCACAGGGGTTTCAGCATCAAAGGCCAGAGAACTTGCCATGAAGGGACAGGAACAAGAATTCTCTAGAATGGTAATGGGCGGCGACAAAGGCAAAGTGTTGTACGACAAGATACAGGACCAGTTTGGTAAAACGGTTGACGAGAACAACAAGAAGTTGTATAATGAGAACATGGAAGATGCAAAGCCAATCGTATATCTTGACATGGACGGAGTCCTGGCAGACTTCTTTGGCGGTGTTGAATTCCTCTATGGTGTTGAACACTGGAAACAACTCACAAACGACAAGACAAAAGATCTAAAGAAAGAAGTCATAGACAGGATCACGGGCACAGACTTCTTTGCAGTGCTACCAAAATTTCCAACAGCGGACGGCTTAATAGACATGGTCAAGAAATTCACAGGTGGGAACTTCAGCATAAACACATCACCGTTAAGAGGTGACCATGAGAATTCAGCAAAATACAAAAAATTGTGGATACAGAACAACATCGAAACCCCTGACAGCATACTAGTCACTGGTAGGAAAGAGACCTATGCCAAGGACAAAGCATCAGGCACACCCAACATTCTAATAGACGACAGGCCAGTCAACATACAGAAATGGCAGGCCGCTGGCGGATACGGAATACTATACCAAGCAAACAGAGATCAATTAAACAAAGTACAGAAAGGGTTGGAAGACTATGGGAAAGTTCAGCGGGATCAATAGACCATACGCATCAGGTGACATACCAAAGACACCTGCGGAGTTACAGAGAGAACTAGACGAGAAGATGAAGAAATTCCTGGCCAAGGGTGGCAAGGTGGAGAAGGTGAAAGCACACAAGCCCACCAAACAACAGGAAACAGACTGGAGCTTCTAAGGTGAGGAAGAAATTAGTATGGGAGAAAGAAATCCTAGAACTACAAAAGCAGTTAAGAACTCCAAAGAAGAAAATTAAGAAAAAGAAAAAAGAACCAAAATGCACACTCAGGATGGAAGAACCAGATGATGGGTGGAGTGGAATAGTGTAATGGACGAACTAGAGAGAATAAAGAAACTAGCAGGATTGTATGACAATCCTCATGCAACACAAGATTCAATGGGAGAGAATCTTTCATACACAGGCACAGCCAAAGCAGAATACGAGAGGAAACACAACATCAAGAGAGGGTCAGACGAATGGTTCAAACTATGGTTCGCAAGACCCAACCAGACGGGTGAAGACCCAATGCCTAAAAAATAAATACCTGTATGCGAATACAGGAATTCAATCACATAGATACAAGTTGTCCTAGGACCAGAGCAGAGACCTGCCAGTGCGAGTCCGTAGATAGGTTAACAGAGGATTCAAACACGGTGGTAGCACAGTGCATATTAGAGCATTCCGACGCTGTAAAGGGTACTATACTGCTTATACAGGCGCCAGGAACGGCCACTCTTATAAAAGGCACTATAACAGGATTAACACCTGGTCTACACGGATTCCACATACACGAGTTTGGGGACATGACAGATGGTTGCAAGTCAATGGGCGGACATTACAATCCGGACAACGTTGAACACGGAGATATAACACAGGGACACGTTGGTGATCTTGGTAATATCACAGCAGACGAATCAGGAACAGCAAAATTCACGATAGAAGCAAAGAGGGTAGAACTAATAGGATCACGTTCAGTGATAGGAAGAGGATTCGTTGTACACTCTGATGAGGATGACCTTGGCAAGGGTGGAGACGAGGAAAGCAAGAAGACAGGCAACGCAGGTGACAGACTTGCTTGTGGAGTCATAGTTGCTAGGTCAGAAGAGATCACAGAAGCACATGGTGGCGAGCACAGTACAACAGGTAGAAGCATGACCAAGGGTGAAAAGAGCAAGAGAGAGAAAAATGTAAAAGGCATGAAGAAAGACAAAGCAGGATTCAAGAAGAGATATGGCAAAGACGCAGAAGCAGTGATGTATGCCACAGCAACTAAACAGGCAATGAAATAATGAAATTTATAATTTTTAATGGAACACTTAAACCAGATGAGGAGTCAAACACTTCTGCAGTTTGCAAGATGTTGCAATTGGCATTTAAAAAAATAGGCGATGAATGTGAAATCGTAACCATGAGAGATCTAAA
>Ga0209337_1001403_pt1 | contig 18278 bp, 25 predicted proteins | sample LinPmetageLP53_FD_184044 | JGI IMG/M metagenome (GOLD analysis project Ga0209337, IMG submission 184044) | Marine viral communities from the Pacific Ocean - LP-53 (SPAdes) (version 2) | ecosystem: Environmental > Aquatic > Marine > Oceanic | place: Pacific Ocean | collected 2010-02-08 | reverse complement strand
GGCCTACGCCATCCTTCGTTGGGCGGCTTTGCCATGTCTGCTATGCATTCGTCCCATGTTGCGTTGTATGTCACTGTGCTCATTACGCTACCCTCAGTTGATCGGCTACGTCATTGCCGATGTCGTCCTTGATTTTCTGCTTGTCAGTTTCACTGAAGCCTTTGTTCCAGATCAACTTGTCAGCAACCTTGCTGAATGCCTGTCCAGCAGCCAGCATCTTCGCTCCCTTGATGGATGCCCTTGGGCTGATCACATGGCGCATTTTGTGATGCTCTACTGCTCGCCGTGCTGCTTGGACATAGTCCACCCAGAGATCGTTGCCAGCCACACTGCGCTCCAGATCTTCGTCATATCCCATAAGGATATTGCTGAACCTGTCCAGCGTTGCCATGTCCATCGGGTTACGTCCAACGTACTGGGCTGAAGCCCCGTGACCGAATGTGTTGGCTGATGCAATGACGACGAAGTCTGGATGCTTGTCGATCATGCCGCCCTCGTCATCGTTCCCCAAGGGGAAACTTGCAAAGTCATTTGCAAGGACAGCGTTCAGTGAAAGCAGCGCATTGCTGGATGATGCATCCATTTCGTCCATTAGGACGAGGCCGCCATGTTTAAACGCCTTGTATAAATTGGTCTGTGAGTAGGAACCGTCTGGCTTGACGTAACCGACTACGTCGTGGTCGTACTTGATTGCTCCGTAGCAGTAGAAGTCTAGGTCGAGTGCCTCGGCTACTTGCTTTGCAATAGTCGTCTTGCCAGATCCTGCTGGGCCTACCATGTAGACGTTCTCCCTGATCGCCACATCAGCCAGTATGTCGTCGAAGACGTAGTGGGTCATGCCCTCAATAACCTTCGGCTTACCGCCGCCAATCTGCACTTTGTGAGTGATCGTTTGTGTCGTTGCCACCAGTGACTTGAGTTCCTCAAGCTCGCCTCGCACTTCGTCGATCACCTTAGCTGCCATCACATCAATGTCACTCTGTGACAGGGTAGCTTGCGTCTCACCAGAACCATCTGGGCCATACAACCAAAGCGATAGCTTTGATGACATAGGCATCTGAGGTGACAGTCGGTACAAGGCACATAGCATTGCAAGCTTCGCTTCCTGTGCCGCATTGATCTCCGACATTGGAGTGTTGTGAGTAAGTCCTTCCAAAACATTCTTAATGTTTTCAAGGCGTTCCGCTGCGATTGTGTTAGAATGATTGAACATAGTTCAGCTCCTTTGTTGCGTTTAAACAGTGTTGCTAGTCGGTGACTAGCGATCCGACTTCGTTACAGGCCGGACAGTGTGAGTACGGGGTGATTGTCGATTGCCATTTGAGCGAAGCTCTGGCGGTGAAGCCACATGATTCGCACTTGATCTTGAGCATTCGAGTGCCTTGCTTCTTACGAAGTGTCGGGTCGATTGCTGCATGAGGATACTCTCCGAGTATGTCGGCAATATCATTGAGCGTTGCCAGCAAAGCTGGGCCAGCCGGTGTTTGTGTCATCGGGGATAGGAAGCCTACGGCTTTGGCGAGTCTGGCAAACTCACCTTTGTGACCACACTCAATGCCGCAAAATACATGAATACTTTCATGTAGTAGGATACGAAGCACTTCGTTGGGGTCAGCCACTAGTGGGTTGACGAATACCTCCATAGTGCCATCGGCACTGATGCTTGCATCAAACGCTTGCCCCAGTGTCACCTTGCCGGTCTTCGACCCACGATAGCCAATTGGAAAGCCACAAGACACTCGATACTTCTTCGAAGCCCATTGGCGGGGTTGGATACCAGCACTGGCAAAAATCATCTCAAACATCAGTACAAGCGCAGCTTGTAACCATTCCTCTCTTGTAGTGTATGACTGCATAGCAGTTCTCCTTCGTTGCGATTAAGTAATGAACACAATCGAAAGCATTCTTTGAATGCTCTCTGTTGTAGTCACTCCGTTTCGTTGCGCTCTTTAGCGACCAGTTCGACTATCGCTCTAAGATTGCGAAACGCTAGGTCGTCCATCTCAAGCAAGGCTTCCCATGTATGATGGATTGAGTGGCTGTTGTGAATCACCCACTGGCTCATCTTGCGCTGCTTTGTCTTGGGTTGATCTTCGATCAGTTCGTGTCGTTGTGCTTTTGAAATCAACATAGTTGATACTCCTTGGTTGCGTTTAAACATTGGTACTAACAAACACTCTGCTTTGCAGAGCACTTGATGCTATCAATGCGATAACTTCGTTAATCTATCGTCAAGTCCAGCACGATTTCTGTGTCGTGCCTTCCGGTGTGGTACGAGCCTCCGGCTTCGCATCACGTTCACACCTTGCCGGTTAACGCTGTTGACGATATTGGCCCTAGACATGATTGCTTCGCAGCAATCTAGGGTGACTCCACCGCCCCGACATCCTTTACCCCTGCCTTCACAACATTGCCTTGCACTCAATGTCAGCAGGTTTCCTTCGGCTCCGCCGTGAGAGCCGATTCGCTGTTCGCTAGACCGATACCTGATCGGAGGTGGTATACACCCATTCAGTTTGCGTTCTCCGCCGAGTTATCCCTTCGGAACCGACCTGATGAGCTGGTCAATCCCTCGATGCCAATCACCATGCCCAGAATTCTCGAAAACTGTCAACTATTATTTTGCAACTATGTTTATTACCCTTCGGGTAAGATCGGCAGTTTAAACGCTATGAGGTTGTGTGATGGGTAAGCAGATGAGCGTGAAGGAACGCCTGTTCGCTAGGTATGTGGCCGAAGGCCGTACACAAGCAGAGAGCGTTCGTATGGCTGGCTTTGCCAGTAGTAATCCAGATAAAAAGGGTAGTGAGTTGGTTAAAAAGCAACAGGTCGTAGACCTAATAAATCAGCGGGGCAGCGAGTTAACCGACGAAAGAGCGGTATCCCTTCGGGAACATCTCGATACCTTGGCTGCTTTGCGTGACGATGCGCGAGATGCTGGTCAATATAGCTCTGCTATACAGGCTGAACACCATCGTGGCAAAGCCTCTAGGCTTTATGTGGAGCAACAGGCTATCGTGAACGCCGACGCGGACTCACCTTCGGTGATTTTGGAGCGTTTAAACGGTCTGCTATCGCATGATCGTGTCGCGGGCAAGGACTAGCGCTCGCATAATGCGCATGGGAGTCCCGCGCGTGGCGCGTTTACACGCACCCGCATACCCCCGCCCCCCTGTGCGTGGCGCAGGAGTCCCGCATATACACATATATACTAATATAGACAGTGGATCACCTAATTTTACAAATACAACATACAAAAACAAAACCATTATTTACAATTACACGCCCCAAAAATTTATATTTACAGAAAACCATTTTGTAAACACGGAGTTTTGCAATGTCAGATGACGTATCTAGTCAACTATCAGTTATGAAAGACTTGTTGACTCCAGAAAAGCTTGCATCATTGTCGCCTATACAGCGTGATGAGGTGATAGATCTAATCAAAGCATTAGAAACTTCTGTTGTCAGAGAGAAATCTCACGACGAGTTCCTTGTTTTTTGTAAAGCTGTGTGGCCTGAGTTCATTGAGGGTGGTCATCACAGGAAAATGGCTGCTGCTTTTGAGCGTGTGGCTAGTGGTGAGTGTAAAAGGTTAATGATTAATATGCCTCCTCGTATGGGTAAGTCGCAATTAGCGTCTTGGTTGTTGCCAGCTTGGATTGTTGGGCGTATGCCGAGCAAGAAAATCATTATGGCATCCCACACCTTGGAGCTTGCTGTACGTTTTGGTCGTATGGTGCGTAACTTAATCAAGAGTGATGAGTATAAAAGGGTATTCCCTAATGCTGGGTTAACCGCAGACTCTAAAGCTGCTGGTCGTTTTGATATATCTGGCGGTGGTGAATACTTCTCTGTTGGTGTTGGAGGTTCTGTTACAGGTCGTGGTGGCGATATAGTTATTATTGATGACCCTCACTCTGAACAGCAAGGCCAGCAAGCTGACCCACGGGTATTTGATTCTACTTATGAGTGGTACACATCTGGCCCTCGTCAGCGATTACAGCCCGGAGGAGCTATCGTTATTGTAATGACTAGATGGAGTCAAAGAGATCTTTGTGGGCAGATCATTAATGATAGCATTCAGAGGGACGGTACGGACGAATGGGAGGTTCTTGAGCTTCCCGCTATACTTCCATCAGGCAAGTCTTTATGGCCTGAGTTCTGGCCTGTAGAGGAGTTAGAGAGCCTTAAGGCTGAGTTACCTATATCTAAGTGGGAAGCGCAGTACCAACAGAACCCTACCTCAGAAGAATCAGCTATCGTTAAGCGAGAGTGGTGGAATGTGTGGGAAAAGAAAGAGCCGCCCCGTGTGTCGTTTATTATTCAGTCTTGGGATACAGCGTTTATGAAACACGAACGCGCTGACTACTCCGCGTGTACAACGTGGGGTGTGTTCTACATGGACGATGATGATGGAAGGTTGGCACCTAATATAATACTGCTTGATGCTTTAAAAGAACGCATGGAGTTTCCTACGCTAAAGCAGCGAGCGTATGAAATGTATATGGATTGGGAGCCAGATGCTTGCATCGTAGAAGCCAAAGCTGCTGGTACTCCGTTGATATATGAGTTGAGGGCAATGGGGATAAGTGTTACAGAGTACACACCATCCCGTGGTAATGATAAGGTGTCGCGTGTAAACGCAGTTTCAGACTTCTTTGCGTCAGGTATTGTTTGGGCACCGCCCAAGCGGTGGGCTGAAGAAGTGATAGAAGAGTTTGCGGCTTTTCCTGTAGGCGACCACGATGACCTTGTGGACTCCTCAACCCAAGCATTGCTTAGGTTTAGGCAGGGTGGCTTCATATCTCTTGATCACGATGAATATGTTGAAAGTCAACCAAGGCGAATTGCCAACTATTATTAGCGCGTTTAAACTCGTCGCAACTAGGAGCTTGTTATGGCTATGGAAAAACCTTTAGACCCTCTTCAAATATCGGATATACAAAACCGTCTTGAGAGTCCAGATCAACCGGCAATGGTTGTAGAAATTGAAAACCCTGACTCCGTGTCTATTGAGACAGAGGATGGTGGTTTAATTATCGACTTTGATGCAGCTTCTGAAATGGAAGATGTTCCTTTTGATGGCAACCTTGCAGAGTATATGGATGATCGCGTCCTTGATACTTTAGGCTCTGAGCTTGTATCTGCATATGAAGATGACATTTCATCCAGAAAGGATTGGGAAGAAACGTACATTGAAGGTTTAGATCTTCTTGGTTTGAAGATAGAGGATCGTACAGAGCCATGGCCCGGAGCTTGTGGTGTACACCATCCATTGTTAGCAGAGTCTGTAATTAGATTTCAGTCACAGGCAATATCTGAATTGTTCCCAGCCGGTGGCCCAGCAAGATCTAAGATCGTTGGTGAAGCTTCAGATGAAATATACAAGCAAGCTAATAGAGTTCAAAATTATTTAAACTTCTTACTCACAGAAGAGATGTCAGAGTTTCGTAGCGAAACAGAGCGTATGTTATTTTCACTACCCCTAGCAGGTAGTGCTTTCAAGAAAGTTTACTATGACCCGAACATGGGTCGTCCTTGCTCTATATTTGTTCCTGCTGAAGATATGGTTGTGTTTAATGGCGCAACAGATCTCAAGTCAATTACAAGAATGACGCACAGGATGCGCAAAACAAGTAATGAGATAAGAAAGCTACAAGTATCTGGGTTTTATAGGGATATAGAGTTAAGCGGTTCTGATTCATACGTTGATGCAATCAAAGAAAAATATGGCGAAATAACTGGAGAGTCTTATTCTTCAACACCAAGTGGTTCTTATCTTACGGGCGAAACTGTAAATACAATTCTTGAAATCCAAGTGGACTTGGATTTAGAAGACTTTGAGGACATGAAGGATGATGAGCCTACAGGTATAGCTATTCCTTATGTAGTAACAGTTGATAAAGGTTCTTCACAAATTTTATCTATACGCAGAAATTATTTTGAAGATGATCCGTTAAAGATGAGACGAGATCACTTTGTTCATTATGAATACATTCCGGGTCTTGGATTTTATGGCTTAGGCTTGGTTCACTTGATCGGCGGCTTGGTTAAATCTGCTACTTCTATTCTTCGCCAGCTTGTTGACGCAGGTACTTTGGCAAATCTTCCGGGCGGATTAAAGACTCGCGGCATGAGAATTACCGCAGATGATACGCCTATTATGCCCGGTGAGTTTAGAGACGTTGACGTTCCCGGTGGAACGATTAAAGAAAACATTTCGTTCTTGCCATACAAAGAGCCAAGCGCAACGCTTTACCAACTGTTAAATAATATAGTTGAAGAGTCTCGCAGGTTTGCATCTATGGCTGATGTAAAAGCAGCCGACATGAATAGCCAAGCCCCAGTAGGGACAACGCTTGCATTGATCGAAAGAAACATGAAAGTAATGTCTGCTATACAAGCTAGGCTTTATGCGTCAATGAAAAATGAGCTAAAGCTATTGGTTCGTATTGTTAAAGACTTTGGGCCGTCTGAATATCCATATCAACCCTATGGAGAACCATCAGATATACAAGGAGACTTTAGCGATCAGATCGACATAATCCCTGTAGCAAATCCAAACGCTGCAACAATGTCTCAAAGAATTATGCAGTATCAATCTGCATTACAGCTTGCAGCCCAAGCTCCGCAACTTTATGACCTTCCAGCACTGCACAGGCAGATGCTTGAGGCGCTAGGTATACGCGACCCAGAAAGCTTGATTCCAAATCAAGACGAGCTTAAACCTAAAGACCCTGTAACAGAAAATATGGACTTCATTAATAACGAGCCAGTTAAAGCCTTTAGTTATCAAGACCACGAAGCGCATATAGAAACGCACCTTGCGGCAATGCAAGATCCAAAGATTATGAAGCTTATGGAGCAATCGCCAAATCAAAATGCAATTGCTATGGCAGTATCTGCGCACATATCAGAACACCTTGCATTCTTGTATAGAGAGAAGATACAAGAAGAGCTTGGATTGGATCTGCCATCAACAGATACAGAACTACCGCCAGAAATAGAAGCCAAGTTAGCTTCGCTAGTTGCCCAAGCAGCACAACAGTTGTTACAAAAAAATCAATCAGAGGCGCAACAAGAACAGCAACAAGCTCAAGCAGAAGATCCAATCTTGCAGCTTAAACAGAAAGAACTTCAAATCGAAGAGCAATCTGCTTCAGCTAAAGCACAAACGGATCAACAAAGAGCTAATACTCAACAAGCCAAACTCGATCTTGAAGCACAAAAAGCTCAGATGCGCGATGAACTAGCAAGGTTAAAGATTGAAACAGACATTCAACTTGCCGCTAATAAAATAAATAGTGATGAGCGAATAGCTGGCATGAGATCAGGTACAGGTGTTGTTACAAGCTCTCTAGATCGAGAGGCCCGTATGCTGAATGCAAATAAGATTGAAAAATCTAAGGGCGCAGAAATTGGCAGAAAGATAGCTGAACAAATGACGAAGCCTAAATAATGGGAGGATTTGTTGACCCACAGTTTGTTGATTTGTTATTGTCACGTTTAAACGAGTTACAAGAACGACACGAAGAAAAGTTGATCACAGGATCAGTCGAGTCATTAGAGGACTACAAACTATTCAGAGGGCAATTAGAAGGTATTCGATTTGCCATTAGAGAAATAAAAGAAATAGCTGAAAGAACATTTACAGATGATATTTAGTGCCATCAGGGTGCAAGGGTTCTTCACTTCCCATTAAGTGTTGCAGAGAGAAAATAAATGACATCAGCAGAAATTGATTTAACATCAATTGGGGCTAAAGATGACAAGCCTAAAGAAGTTAAGGCAAGTCAACTTCCAGTTCCGACAGGCTATCATATACTCATCGGTCTACCTGAGATCGAAGATACATTTGATGGCGTTATTGTAAAGACTAAAAGTGCTATAGATATTGAAGAAACATCTTCAGTTGTAGGATTTGTTATTGCAATGGGGCCAGATTGCTACACAGACAAGAAAAGATTCCCTAATGGCCCGTGGTGTAAGGAAGGCGACTTCGTACTTATGCGAGCATATAGCGGGACAAGAATTAAAATTCACGGTCAAGAGTTTAGAATTATAAATGATGACACTCCCGAAGCTGTTGTAGATGATCCAAGAGGTATTAGTCGTGTCTGAAGTATCATTCCCAGAACCAAAAGAAAATAGTAATGACGGATTTGACACCAATGATATAGAAATCATTGAGGTAGATGATACGCCAGAGCAAGACCGTAGACCTGTACGAGACGATGTTGAACCTTTTAATATTGATGAAGAGATTGACATTCAAGATGATCGTGTTAAAAAGCGTTTAAACAGGTTAAAGTATGAGTATCACCAGCAGCGTCGAGAAAAAGAAGCTGCACAAAGATTAAAGGATGAAGCGGTTCAGTTTGCTCAAACTACGCAGAGTGAAGTTTCAAGACTTCAAGGCTTAGTTGGACAAAGCGAGCAAGCGCTTCTTCAGAGTGTACAAAATCGAACTGAGGCAGAATTAAACTCAGCAAGAGAAAAGTACAAGAAAGCCCATGAAGAGGGCGATACAGATTCGATGGTTGAGGCGCAGGAACAGCTTGCGCGCATTCAAGCAGATAGAGCATATATTGCTAACTATCAGCCACGGATGCAGCCATCACAAGTTCCAGAGCAGTCTGGACAAGCAATGCCGGTGGAACAGCCACCGCAACAGCAGCCAGTTGATCCTAATTTACAGGGTTGGCTGTCTCAAAACACTTGGTTTGGAGCGCCGGGAAATGAAGCACTCACAGGATTCACTTATGGTCTTGATGAGATGTTAGTAAAGCGGAATATAGAAAGATATACGCCGCAATACTTTCAAGCGATAAACGAGGCTCTTCGGGAAACTTTTCCCGCAGCATTTGCTAATGGAGAGCAACAGGCTACTCAGCAAGCGAAACGATCTTCAACTGTTGTTGCGTCAGCGCAACGTGGGAGTAAAGGTAAGCGGCAAGTTAAGTTGAATAGAACTCAACTTGATCTTGTTAAAAAGCTAGGAATTACACCAGAGCAATATGCTCTTCAACAAATGAGGATGGGAAATGAGTGAAACTAGAGAACCAAGAGAGATGGAGTCGCGTAATAACACTGCCAGAGAAAAGCAATGGTCGCCGCCAACAATACTCCCAGATCCAATTAGACAGCCCGGATGGGCGTTTAGATGGATTCGTACAGCCATGATGGGCGCTTCAGATGCAACCAATGTATCTATGCGTTTCAGAGAAGGATGGGAACCAGTAAAGTTGGAAGATCACCCAGAACTAGAAGTGATGCCTGATCACAATTCTAAGTTTCCGGGATGTGTAGAAATTGGTGGTCAGTTGCTATGTAAGGCTCCTCAAGAAGTTGCGGATTCGCGCCAACGTCATTACGAAGGAATTGCAGCGCAACAAATGGAAAGTGTCGATCAATCCTATATGCGAGAAAATGATCCTCGGATGCCTATGCTCCGACCAGATAGAACAACTCGCGTAACAAAAGGGAAGTGGTAGACCTATAACTTTTTTATTTGTTAGAGGAAATAACTATGGCTATTACAGCCGCCCCATTTGGGGCTAGACCAGTAAGCACAACAAGTGCAAGCGGGTCGTTTAACGGAAAGGTACAGCATCTTAAAATTGCATCTGAATATGGTACTTCCATATTTAACGGTGACTTTGTTAAGACTGTTGCTGGCGGAACTATTGAAAAAGATGCTGGTACGGCAGCTTTAACAACCCAAGGTATTTTTATGGGTGTTAAGTATACCGATCCAACTACTAAGCAAATGACGTTTAGCCAATACTGGCCCGCGTCAACTGTAGCAACAGATGCTTTTGCATATGTATTAACTGACCCTGATGTGGTTTTTATGATGCAAGCTGATGGCGCTATTGCTCAAACAGCAATTGGATCTAACTTTGATGTAATCCAAACCGCTGGAAGCACAAGCATCGGCAACAGCAAGAATGCTGTAGATGCTGACTCAACAGCAACCACCGCTACTTTTCCACTAAGAATCTATGATTTTTATGATGGCCCAAGCAGTAGTATTGGCGATGCATTTACTGACGCACTCTTCATTTTTAATGTTGGGCATCAGTATAGAAACACAACAGGCGTTTAAGGAGAACTAAGCGATGGCAATTTCAAGAGCGCAAATGCTTAAAGAACTCCTACCGGGGCTTAACGCCTTGTTTGGTTTGGAGTATACAAAGTACGAAGACGAGCACACTCAAATCTATGACACAGAATCTTCTGATCGTTCATTTGAGGAAGAAGTTAAGTTAAGTGGTTTTGGCGCAGCGCCAACTAAAGGTGAGGGCGAAAGCGTTATTTATGACGCGGCGCAAGAATCCTTTACAGCTCGCTTTAATCACGAAACTGTAGCAATGGGTTTTGCAATCACTGAGGAGGCGATGGAAGATAATCTTTACGATTCTCTATCTGCTCGTTACACCAAGGCGTTAGCAAGGGCTATGGCTTATACCAAGCAGGTTAAGTCAGCTTTCCCATTAAACAACGGCTTCACTAATGCTTTTCAGTCTGGAGATGGTGTAAACCTTTTCACAGCTGATGGCGATGGTGTTACTGGTGGTGATGGTCACATTACTGTCGGTGGTGGCAAAAACAGCAACCGTCCTGTGACTGCTGCGGATTTAAATGAAACCTCACTAGAAGCTGCAATTATTGCAATTGCTGGCTGGACAGATGAGCGTGGACTTTTAATTGCCGCTCGTCCTAGAAAGTTGATTGTACCCCCAGCTTTGATGTTTACAGCTACTAGAATCCTTCAGACTGAAGGCCGTGTTGGTACAGCAGATAACGATCTTAACGCTATCTACACCAATGGCAGCATTCCAGAAGGTTACTCAGTAAACCATTACCTCACAGATACAAATGCGTGGTTCTTGATTACTGATGTGCCAAATGGCATGAAGCACTTTGAGCGCTCTGCATTAGAGAACTCAATGGACGGTGACTTCGATACAGGTAATGTAAGATATAAAGCGAGAGAGCGTTACTCGTTTGGTGTTAGTGACCCGTTAGGAATTTTCGGTTCACCCGGCTCTAGCTAGAGCTTTTAAGGACTATCCGATGTATGATCGGGTAGTCCTTTTTTTTATCCTGACAGTTGCATCTTGTAGCTGACACTAGCCACGACAGGAGATCATCATGGCGAATACTACTTTTAACGGATCAGTCCGTTCAGAAAATGGCTTTACTAAAATCACTAAAGCTGCGTCAACCGGCGTAATTACAAACAATTCCACATATTCTACTAACGCCTCTATAGGTGGCACTCTTGGTGTAACTGGCGTTACAACACTTACGGGCAACACAGGCCCAGAAGCTGGCACTGGTATTACTACCGGAACCGGCACCATTTATGCATCTACAGTTACTCAAGCTGGCGGGTTGTGGCACACAAGCATTCTTATGGATCTTACTGGCCTAGCATCTTCTGGTAGCGGCGACATCATTGGTAAAGCGGCTACTGCTTCTTCCAACATAGGTACTACAACTGTAGCCCTAAATGGAACAATTCTAGGCGGCAAGCTTACCTGCATAGAGACTCCTGCTGGCGGCGATCCAGACATTGATCTTTGGTATGCCGATGAATCAACAGGTGCTGAAGATGCTGCAATTACATCTTTAAGTAATCAGGTTCAAATGTTGAACTCTGGCGACCTAGCTGCTGGTTCTGTGCTTGGTATCCCTGTTCCTCCCGCTGCTGGTAAATTTATGTACTTGGTAGCCGGTGCAGCAACTAATGCAGACTACACCGCAGGAAAGATTCTTATCGAGTTCTTTGGGTATAACGCTTAATATTTAGCAAACTGGTTGGGGCGGCAACGCCCCTATCTCTATTTAGGGGTAATGTATGGCTGATGCAGTAGCAACTCAGACAATTCAAGATGGTGGGCGTAAAGCAATATTTAGGTTTTCTAATGTTAGTGATGGTAGTGGTGAATCTGCCGTTACAAAAATAGATGTATCTGCGCTTAGAACAGACCCGGTTACAGGGAAAGCTTGCACTAAAGTAACGATAGAAAAAATAACTTACGTTACTATTGGAATGAGCGTAAAGATTTTATTTGATGCATCAACTGATGTTTTAGCTTGGCAGTTGAATGCAGATTGGGCTGATCAATTAGACTTTAGTGAGTTTAACGGAATACCAAATAATGCTGGCAGTGGAGTCAATGGAGACATTAAGTTTACTACAGTGGGTCATAGCAACACTGATGTATATAATGTAATCATGACCGTCATTAAGCATTACGGATAATAGTTATGTTGAATGAGTTTGAATCAAAAATGGTAACTTGCTTTCATTTTTTTTCTGAGCCAAATGATCATGTCAAGATCAAAATCAATTTAGACAAAGATCATCGCAATGTAGTCTTTGAAACGTATAGCACTATTCCAATAGCAAATAAAATGTCTATTGAGCAATTTCTTAACACGCCAGTAGACACCTTGAAAGCTATCGCTAAAGGTCTTTACAAAGATATAAAGGTTGTAGGGTAATGAAAAGTATGCGGCAAAAAAATAAACGTCAGATGTCTGCTGGTGGCATGAAAGATGGCGGCATGACTATGGTTGAAAAAGCTGGGAAAATGGTTCCTGATTTTGCTGCGGATGGCATAGGCAAAATGAAGGATGGAGGCCCAGTTAAAAGCAAAATGGAACGTCGCGGATATGGCGCAGCCAGAAAGCCAAGTTAACGATGTAGAGCAATCTATCCGAGAAGAAGTGAGAGAGTGGTCAAAAGTTGTTCTTGAGTCTTCAAGGTTAGATATGGACGGGTTAAGCATTTGCCCTTATGCAAAAGCTGCATGGGATGCAAATAAGGTATTAATGACGTTTAAACGTACGGAATCATATTGCCCTGTATATGACTCTATTGATGGCTATAATGATGACTTTGATATAAACATTATTATTGATCTTGATTACGAGGAAAGTGCAGAAGAGTTTCATAGGCGTGTAGAATCATTAAACTACGCTATAGCTGAAGGGGCTTTTGGAGATACAGATTTATGGCTCATGGGGTTTCACCCTGATGATATTGAAGAAGATGAGCCGGAAGAATGCATGGAGTTTGAGCAAACAAATGATTGTTCTTATGGAATGATGTATTTGCAGCGTTTAAACACCTTGCAGAAAGCGGTGTATAAGTTGAAGAATACAAAATATTACTCTTTTGTATTCCAAGACGAAAAACCACCTCATGTGTTTAGTCTTAGAGAAAAATTTTACAAACAACTTATAGGAGAAGTTCATGCGTAAAACAATGAAGAAAGCTGGAGTTAAGAAAAAAAAGCCAACAAAAATGGCTGGCGGTACAATGAAAAAAGCTGGCGTTATGAAGAAGCGTCCTGCTGGCCTTCGTGCTGGATCTATGGTCAAGAAAAAGAAGTAGCTGTGAATGTCCACTTATGCGTTTGATTTAGATTTAGGCGATGTAGTTGAGGAAGCTTTTGAACGGGCAGGTTCCGAATTAAAAAGTGGATATGATTACAGGACTGCTCGTCGCAGTATGAACCTTATGTTTCTTGATTGGCAGAATCGAGGATTAAACCTGTGGACAATAAAAAACGGTACTCAAGCCCTTACAGCAGGAACATCTAAGTATGATCTTGATGCTAAGGTGCTTGATATTGTTGAAGCATCAATAAGGACGAATGTTGGTGATGTGTCAAGGCAGACAGATCAAAGCGTTACTAGGATTTCAGTAAAGCAATATTCGCATCTTACAAACAAATTAACACAATCAAAGCCATTGCAATTTTGGTTAGAAAAATCAGACACTGTTTCATCGGTTAATCTTTGGCCTGTTCCTGACTCAACGCAAACGTATGTTTTAGACTTTTATTATATAGAACGTATTGCAGATATAGGTTCATCTGGTTCAGATAATCCCGAAATACCTTCTAGATTTTTGCCGTGTCTTGTTGCGGGATTAGCATACAACATTGCATTAAAAAAGCCTGAACTAGCACAAAGAATACCTTTGCTTAAAAGTCTTTATGAAGAAGAGTGGACTAATGCTACTGATGCAGATAGAGGCAAGGAGTCGTTGTTCTTTGTTCCCGGAGGGTATAGGTATTGAGTATTTATGCCAGAGGTAAAAGAGCATTTGGATTTTGTGATGTAACTGGCTTTAGGTACAGATTAAGAGACTTAGTGCCATTAGTCCGTGATGGTCGTGATACAGGGTTTCGTGTTGGGTTTGATGTTTTAGATAAAGACAACCCTCAATATGAACTAGGCCGGATGAGTATGTCTGACCCTCAAGCACTAAGAAATCCGCGCCCAGATACTTCTTTGTTTCAAAGTAGAATATTAGGATCATTTGATCCTGTTGGCGGCGGTATAACAGAGCTAGGCTCTAGGACTGTTGGCTTAGATATTACTGGCGAAATGGGCAAAGTAACAGTGGTGATAAGCTAATGGCATGGACGTACACAACGCTTACTCAAGCAATAAAAGATTATACAGAAAACTCTGAAACTACATTTGCAAATAATATATCTGTGTTTGTAACAACTACAGAGCAAATGATATTAAGAACTATACAGCTTCCAGACTTTAGGAAGAATGTTACAGGAACGCTTACAGCTGATGTTCCTTACTTGGAGATGCCTTCAGACTTTTTGTTTCCGTACTCCCTTGCTTTGAATAGTTCTAGTTATGATTATTTAATATTTAAAGACGTTAACTTTATAAGAGAGCTTTACCCTGTACCGGCAACAACAGGCACCCCAAAGTATTACGCTATATTTGATCAAAGCACCTTTATTATTGGGCCAACGCCAAGCGCCTCATCTTCCGTAGAGCTTCATTATTTTTATCAGCCGCAATCAATAACGGTTTCTGCTGATGGAACAAGCTGGATTGGAGATAATGCAGACAACGCACTGTTATATGGATCACTGATGCAAGCATATATTTTTATGAAGGGAGAGCCGGATATAATTCAATTGTATCAAACACAATTTGAAGCTGCTTTGGGGCAATTGAAAATGGAAGGCGATGGTTACAATAGAACCGATGCATACAGAACTGGTCAAAAAAGCATTAAAACAGTCTAATGAGTAATTCAGTAACACTTTCATTGGGCGCGTTTGAGGTTGTAACAACGTCAAATAAAGGGCATGACCCTGAGTTTTGGGCAGAAACAATAGCAAACAGAGTTGTAAGCGTTGGCGGTAATTGTCACCCTATCATTGCTCAACAAGCTGAAGAGTTTAAACAGGCGGTTAGAGATACTGCGCTGCATTACATTAAAGAAGCAATTAAAAGCGATAGGACTACCCTTACCGCTGAATTTGAACGTCAAGGCCATAAAGATATGGCTGATATAATTAGGAGGCTATAATGGCTATTAGCACTGCAATGTGTACTTCGTTTAAGGTTGAGATATTGAAAGGTGTTCATAATTTCACCGCTGCGGGAGACCAGTATAAACTTTCGCTGTACACAAGCTCCGCGACATTGGGTGCAGCTACAACTGCTTATACAAGTTCTAATGAGGTAAGTGGCACAAACTACACCGCGAAGGGTGCGTTCTTAACGTCTATAACCCCGGTGGCTAGTGGTACAACTGCTCTTGCTGACTTTGCCGACCTTACTTTTTCAAATGCAACGGTCACTGCAAATGGAGCGTTGATTTACGGCGAGGCTTTATCTGGCGATCCAGCAGTTTGTTCGTTGGCTTTTGGTGGCGATAAGACATCTACTGCTGGCGATTTTACTATTCAGTTTCCTACCGCTGACGCATCCAACGCGATCATTCGCATCGCATAGGGCATAACGTGTGGCAGCTATTAGCGGATGGGGCAGAGGTACTTGGGGCGAAGCTGGATGGGGTGAAACAATCCCAGTTACTGTCACGGGTGTCGCAGCTACTTCGGGTGTCGGATCTGTCACGGTTGCAGCAGCGGCTGATGTTGTCCCTACAGGCGTTGTCGGTACGGGCGCGGTCACTATTCCTACGGTTGATGCCGAAGCAAATATTACCGTCACGGGAGTTGTTGGCACAGGCGCGGTTACTACCGTCACTGTGGATGCGGAAGCCGATGTTCCTGTTACTGGTGTGGCGGGAACGGGTGCAATTGGCACAGTCATTCCCGTATCAAACAACAATCTTGATGTCACGGGTCTTCAAGGAACTATGGGAGTCGGTACGGTATCGACTACAGCCGATGCCAACGTTGACGTTACTGGCGTTAGTGGTACTGGCGCAAGCGGCCCAACAAATGTATGGAGCCTTATCGACACAGGTCAAACGCCTAACTGGGCATCTATATCAACAAGTCAAGACCCTAACTGGGAAGAGGTAGCTTAAATGGCAACTTACGTTAATGATTTACGCTTAAAAGAGATTGCCACGGGCGATGAAGCGGGTACTTGGGGAACAAGTACAAACACAAATTTAGAGCTTATTGCAGAAGCAATGGGACACGGTGCAGAGGCTGTAGCTAACGCTAGTACCCATACCATTACAATGGCTGATGGAGCTACTGACCAGTTTAGAAGTACCTTCTTACGCCTTACAGGTGGTGGTCAGGCTTGTACAGTTACACTAGCTCCCAATACGCTATCTCACACTTGGATCATGCGTAACGAAACCGCTGCCGCTTTGACACTTACGCAAGGCTCTGGCGCTAATGTAGTCATAGCTGCGGGTCAGACTAAGATTGTAGCTACCGATGGTGCAGGATCAGGCGCAGTTGTTTACGAGATGGATGACCTAGAACTTGCTGGAAACCTAGCAGTAGGCGGCGAGTTATCTACCCCATCAGCAGGAACCTCTAACACCCGTATTGGTGTCAACGCAGGTAACTCTATAGCCTCTGGCGGTAACTACAATGTGGTCGTGGGCGATGAAGCTGGTACGGCTTTGACCACGGGTGATAACAACGTAGCCGTTGGATATGCAGCTTTAGACCTAGAAGACACTGGCACAGACTCTGTTGCAGTCGGATATAACGCACTTACTGCACAAAACAATGATGCCGCAAATTATAACGTAGCGGTTGGTTCTAGCGCGGGCGCGGCAGTCACTTCAGGCACCAACAATACCCTAATCGGCGGTCTTGCCGGTGACGCTATTACAACAGGAGCAGGGAATACCGGACTTGGTAAAAATGCTTTAGGGGCAACTACTACTGCAAGTGCAAACACCGCTGTCGGTACTAATGCAATGCTGTCAAATACGGAGGGTGCCAGCAATGTTGCTGTAGGTCACCAAGCGTTGGATAGCGACACTTTAGGCAGTAAAACAGTAGCTGTTGGTAAAAACACCTTACAATCACAAAACTTCACTACGGCTACAGATAGCTTCAATACTGCCGTTGGCTATGATGCAGGTCAGGCAGTCACCACGGGAATTCACAACGTAATTGTTGGAGCAACTGCTGGTGATGCGCTTACAGACGCAGATTACAACACTGTATTAGGTTCAAACGCTCTCAGCGCGGATACTTTAGGTAGTCAAAGTACGGCGGTAGGTTTTAACGCTCTAGCTACTCAAAATTTCACTACAGCTACAAATTCTCTCAATACCGCAGTTGGATACGCAGCAGGTCTTAACGTCACCACGGGAACCAATAATACTCTCATGGGCGCTAATACGGGCGATGCTTTGACCATTGGGGTAGATAATGTTGCTTTCGGTAGATCCTCTCTTACGACAGATGTGGCTGGAAAATACTCCGTAGCTATTGGGAGTTCAGCACTTGAAAGCCAAAACTTCACTACAGCTACTGATGCTTACAACGTAGCCGTAGGATTCAAGGCTGGAGAAAAAGTCACCACGGGCCTTCACAACACCCTCATCGGTGGTCTTGCAGGCGATGCTCTGACTGCCTCTGGTTTTAATGTAGCCGTTGGTGTAAACGCATTAACTACAGATACTCTTGGTAATCAATCAACAGCACTAGGCTATCAAGCTCTGGGCGCACAAAACTTCACTACAGCTACAGAAACTCACAATGTGGGGGTGGGGTATCTTGCCGGTGCAGCAGTCACCACGGGAATCCGTAATACGCTCGTTGGTTCACTAACAGGTGACGCTTTAACGGACGCAGATGACAATGTAGCCGTTGGAGGATTAGCACTTAGTGCGGATACGTTAGGAAGTAGAAGCACTGCTATTGGTAGGGGCGCACTAAAAGTGCAGAACTTTACTACGGCGACACAATCTTATAACACCGCCGTTGGATACAGTTCGGGTGAAAGTATCAGTACGGCAATCCAGAACACACTTTTGGGTGCAGAGG